>BNJT01002544.1_pt1 | contig 123133 bp, 164 predicted proteins | sample 8540491 | NCBI WGS metagenome assembly BNJT01 (sample SAMD00202455, study PRJDB9452) | human saliva metagenome | host: Homo sapiens | reverse complement strand
TTCTTCTCGGGTTTGATTGTTCTTGACCGTTACTTGTCCGCTTTCGACTTCGCTTTCCCCTAGGGTGATGAGGGTCTTAGCCGCAAAGACATCGGCTGACTTGAACTGAGCTTTGAGTTTACGGTTAAGGTAATCACGCTCTGCTTTGAAACCTTGTTGGCGAAGAGCCTGTACCAATTCCAAGGCCTTGACATTTGCCCCTTCGCCCAAGACTGCGATATAGACATCTAAGGCGTTTTCGATAGGGAGAGCCACACCTTGCTTTTCAAGAATGAGAAGCAGGCGCTCTATACCAAGTCCAAAACCAAATCCAGCAGTTTCAGGGCCTCCAAAGTAAGAAACCAAACCATCGTAACGGCCACCCGCACAGACTGTCAAGTCATTGCCCTCAATCTCAGTGATAAACTCGAAAATAGTGTGGTTGTAGTAGTCCAGACCACGCACCATATTGGTATCGATAATGTAGTCTACTCCAAGATTTTCCAACATCTGACGCACAGCATCAAAAATGAGCTTGACTTTCTTCATCAAGGAAGTCCAAGATAGAAAGGCGCATTCTCTACTGCTACCTTGTCTTCTTTTTCTTTAGAGTCCAAGACACGGAGAGGATTTTCCTCCAAGCGACGTTGGCTATCCTTGGACAAGGTCTCCTTGAGCGGTGTCAAATAGTCAATCAAGGCTTGACGGTAGGCCGCACGGCTCTCAGGATTTCCAAGAGTGTTGAGGTGCAATTTGACACCTTGGATGCCGATTTCTTTCAAGAAATGGGCTGCCATAGCGATGGTTTCCACATCGGTAGCTGGATTGCTAGAGCCAAAACACTCAACCCCAATCTGGTGGAACTGGCGCAAACGCCCTGCCTGTGGACGCTCATAGCGGAACATAGGGCCCATGTAGTAGAACTTACTTGGCTTTTGCACTTCTGGGGCGAAGAGTTTATTTTCCACATAGGAACGGACAACGGGCGCAGTTCCTTCTGGACGGAGGGTAATATGACGGTCACCCTTGTCATAGAAATCGTACATTTCCTTGGTTACGATATCTGTTGTATCTCCAACAGAGCGACTGATAACCTCGTAGTGTTCAAAAAAATAGGCGTGCGCACTTCTGCATAGTTATAGCGCTTGAAAATCTCACGGGCAAAGCCCTCAACGTACTGCCATTTGGCAGATTCAGCAGGTAAAATATCCTGCGTTCCTTTTGGTTTTTGTAATTTCATAGGGAATCCTCTTTAAACTTAATAGTCTTATTTTACCATAAATAGAGGGATTAAAACAGTGAGAAAAAATTAGGATTTATACTCAATGAAAATCAAAGAGCAAACTAGGAAGCTAGCCGCAAGCTGTACTTGAGTAAGGCGACGCTGACGTGGTTTGAAGAGATTTTCGAAGAGTATTAGATATCATTTTTGAGATTAAGACCTGTCAAAAGAATAGCTATCAAGGAAAGACCAACAAATAGCATCCAAGTCAACTGTATATTCCATACAGCTACAAGTGAAAAACAGGCTGTTCCCACAGGTATGGATAAGGTAAACAATAGACCTAAAAAATTACTGGTACGAGCTAGAACCTCTGGAGCTAGATTTTTCATGAGCATGGCACTAATCTTTGGTTGAACTTTACCAGACACATATAGAGTTGAAAAGAGAAATAGCAAACCAAGTACGACTTGATTGAATAAGTTAGCTAGACCAACTAGACTGAGTCCTACGGTCACCCACATCATCAATCTAGGCAGGGACTGCTTCCCAAAATAATCATTGCCCGTAAGGCTACTGATGATGACTGCTACTAAAGAACCGACTTGACTGATAAATAACGCCTCTGTGTAAGAAAAATTCAAGAGAGAATGGCTCAAAAAGAAGATATTATAAATTCCACCCAAAGCGCCACCCTAAGGCATTGATAAGCAAGACAGCAAAGATCATGAATCCAAAGTTTTTCTGTCCACCTTTAAGAAAAACAAGGCGTAAATTTCGGTAAATTGTTAGGAACTGGTCTTTGATAGATAGACTCTCATTTTTAAGTGATTCACCATCAGCAGATGACATTGACAGGCTCAATTTGCTTTTTCCTAAAAAGAGGATAACGGCTGATACTAGGAAAAAACAGGCATTGATTTCCGCAACGAGAGAAAAATTATTAACCGATAGACCTAAGAGCCAAACTCCGAAAGCTTGACCACCAATAGCTGAAATATAGGTGATGAACTGGGAAAAAGAATAAGCCTCCATCAGATCATCTTCAGCTACTTTTTCTTTAATGAGAGGCATGCGCAAACCACCTGCAAAATCACTGATGACATCACTAATGACATTGATTAAACACAGGCTAGAAAAGGCAAATAGAGTAGTTTGCTGAACAACTAGGGCTGCTAGAAAAAATAGAACCGCCTGAAACAAACCGCTATAGACCATCCATTTGACCTTGTCCCTCGTGTAATCTGCCCGAATCCCTACAAAAACTGTAAAGAGAGTCGGAATAATCATGACAATATTCGCCATAGCAACAGCAAAGGAGGCTTGTGGCAAGGTCGATGCATAGACGATAAATACCAGGTTAAAAATTGAAGCACCAAAAGCATTGAAGAAGCGTGACAAAGTCAAGAGTCGATAAGCTTGATTTCTAAACAATAGGTTCATAGGTAATCTCCTTCTTGTTCTAATCCCTATATGAAGTATGACTATAGTATAGCACTTAGAAATTGAAAGGGAAAACTTTTGAATATATGCAACAAATGAAATGATCAAAAAGAATCGAGAGAACTTCTCCAGTGGCACGAGAGAGCCCAACAGTTCTATCGCTTAAAATTTCAAATTATTTTCGTAGTTTGCAGATATTCAACAATCGGTCGTTTTTCTATAGTATTCGGCAGATTTATTACAGCCAAGCATCTCAAAAATACGGACAGCATCTTCCATCTTTTTCTGACCTTCCTTGACTCTGCCTTGCTTGCTATCAAGGAGACCTTCTGCCCACAAATAGACAATTCGGAAAATAGGTTTCATTTTTCAGACGCTTCAAAGAAGTTCTATTTCAATTTGTTTTTGAAATGAGAGAGGCAGTGGTAAAATCCATCAACTTCAATACAGGCTCATAAAACCATTGCAAGAGCAAGGTGTGCATCATGTTCCGATTTTTCCCAACTCCTTGCAGAAATCTGACTTCCGACATTTCTCGAGTGTACTTTGTAAAAAGCTGGACCGATAAAGAGGAGAACAGGAAGAAAAGAACAACAATTCATAGTGTCCCAAATTTCGACAGAAAATAGATAATCATGTAGGACTCTTTCTTCCTCAGCGGTCAATGTAACCGTCTCATCAATGGCTTTCATATAGGATTTTATTAAAATAGCATTGAGAATGTGTTGCTGTCTATCTTTGAAAAAGGAAGTTGTTGATATTCTCTCTGGTAAGAGTGCGCAAGGATGTCAAATAGGCAAGGGACTGCTTCCCAAAAATAATCATTTCCCGTAAGGCTACTGATGATGACTGCTACTACAGCACAGACTTGACTGATAAATAACGCCTCTGTGTAAGAAAAAAATTCAAGAGAGAATGGCTCAAAAAGAAGATATTGTAGATGCCTCCTAAGGAACCACCCAAGGCATTGATAAGCAAGACAGCAAAGATCATGAATCCAAAGTTTTTCTGTCCACCTTTAAGAAAAACGAGACGTAAATTTTGGTAAATTGTTAGGAACTGCTCTTTGATAGATTGCTTCTCATTTTTTAGGTTTTCACCATCAGCAGATGACATTGACAGTCTTAATTTGCTTTTTCCTAAAAAGAGAACAGAAGCTGATACGAGGAAGAAACAGGCATTGATTCCCGCAACGAGAGAAAAATTATTAACCGATAGACCTAAGAGCCAGACTCCAAAAGCTTGACCACCAATAGCTGAAATATAGGTGATAAACTGGTTAAAAGAATAAGCCTCCATCAGATCGTCTTCAGCTACTTTTTCCTTAATGAGAGGCATGCGCAAGCCACCTGCAAAATCACTGATGACATCACTAATGACATTGATTAAACACAGGCTAGAAAAGGCAAAGAGACTAGCTTGCTGGACAACTAGGGCTGCCAGAAAAAATAAAACCGCCTGAAACAAACCGCTATAAACCATCCATTTGACCTTGTCCCTCGTGTAATCTGCCCGAATCCCTACAAAAACTGTAAAGAGAGTCGGAAGAATCATGACAATATTCGCCATAGCAACCGCAAAGGAGGCCTGTGGCAAGGTCGATGCATAGACGATAAATACCAGGTTAAAAATTGAAGCACCAAAAGCATTGAAGAATCGTGACAAAGTCAAGAGTCGATAAGCTTGATTTCTAAACAATAGTTTCATAGGTAATCTCCCTTCTTGTTCGAAGTTTTATGTGAAGTATGACTATAGTATAGCACTTAGAAACTTTAGAGGAAAAACTTTTGAATATATGCAACACACAAAATGAGTAAAAAAACGATAGAACTTTTGTAACGACCTGAGAGAGGGCAAGAGTTCTATCGCTTCAAATTTTAAATTATTTTCTTGGTTTGCAGATATTCAACAGTCGGTCGTTTTTCTATAGTATTCGGCAGATTTGTTACAGCCAAGCATCTCAAAAATACGGACAGCATCTTCCATCTTTTTCTGGCCTTCCTTGACTCTGCCTTGCTTGCTATCAAGGAGACCTTCCGCCCACAAATAGACAATTCGGAAATAGGTTTCATTTTCATTGTAGAAATGCTCTTCAATAACACGTTTAAAATAATAGGCATTGGTAAATTCTTCACACTCAATGCTGGCTAAAAAACCATTCAATAGTATAGTGTGAAAAAGGTTTCGATTGCCAGACATTTCCATTAGAAAATCAGATTTACGTACCATCTCTCTAACATACCTAGTGAAAAAGAGAAACAGATAGAAATGGTGAACTGATTGAAAACAAATTGAGTTCATAGATTCCCCAAATCTCGGTAGAAAACAAATAATCATGAAGGACTTTCCCTTCCTCTGCTGTTAACTCTACCCTTTCATCCATGCTCTTCATATAAGACTTGATAATAATGGCATTTAGAAATATGTTTCTGTTTGTTTTGAGAATGGGCATGCTTTTGATACTCCCTGCGATACAAGTCCTCAAGTGGAGCTATATTCTTTGGATCCAAGACATCTATGATTTCTTTTCTCAACTCAGAATCTGTATCATAGTGAAAACCTCTCGCCAGAAAGAGGATTTCCTCCACACTGGCAGATATATTTTCTAAGGCAAATAGAAACTTTTCCACCGAAAGTTCACTCTGACCAGTTTCAAAGCGGGACAACATAGACAGCGAAAATTGTCCCCCAGTTGCTTGTCTCAGCGAAATATTTCTTGACTCTCGTAATTGTCTAAAGACTTTTCCAATCTGCTCCATAGACTTCCCCTTGATTTAGTGCTTTCTTTATATTATCATATTTTTTCAGAAAGTTCATCAAAAACTTGCCAAATTGTCAGAATTATGAGAAAATAGAGGATATTTATCACGTGGAGGGACACTGTAATGAGAGAAGATATCAAAATCAATGACCGTGCTTTGGCCTTACAAGACCAAATTATCGAAAAACTAGAGAAGGTTTTTGATACAGATGTGGAATTGGATGTTTACAATCTAGGATTGATTTATGAAATCAATCTGGACGAAACAGGTCTCTGCAAGATTGTCATGACCTTCACCGATACAGCCTGCGATTGCGCAGAAAGTTTGCCTATCGAAATCGTGGCAGGTCTGAAACAAATCGAGGGCATCGAAGATGTTAAGGTTGAAGTTACCTGGTCGCCTGCCTGGAAGATTACACGAATCAGTCGCTACGGCCGTATTGCCCTTGGACTACCACCTCGTTAATACTCTGCAAAATTACTCTTTTGAAACGACGTCAAAAGTCGAGCTTGTCAGATATGTTGCTGACTTCGTCGTTCTATCTGCAACCTCAAAACAGTGTTTTTGAGCTGACTCGTCAGTTCATCGCAACCTCAAAACAGTGTTTTTGAGCTGACTTCGTCAGTTCTATCTGCAACCTCAAAACAGTGTTTTGAGCGACTTCGTCAGTTCTATCCAGAACCTGACAAACAGTGTTTCTGAGCAACCATACCTACGGCCTAGTTTGCGACTTTGATTTGTTTATTGAGTATAAGCAGGCAAATCACTTTTCGAAGATGAAAAGAAGCAAGCCAAGATTGGCTTGCTTTTTGAGTTTATTTTTTACCTGACTTGTCCATATTCCAGAAGTCTGTCACGGCTCCGCGTGAAGCAGATGATACGATGTGAGCGTATTTACCGAGGACACCACGACTGTAAAGTGGTGGCAAGGTTGTTTCTGCCTTGCGTTTTTCAAGTTCTTCTTCGGATACAGCCATGGAAATTTCTTTGGTATCTTGATCAACCGTAACGATATCGCCTGTACGAAGGTAGGCAATTGGTCCACCATCCTGAGCTTCAGGAGCGATATGTCCAACAACCAGACCATAAGTACCACCAGAGAAACGTCCATCCGTCAAGAGGGCAACCTTGTCTCCTTGACCTTTACCAACAATCATGGATGAAAGTGACAACATCTCAGGCATACCAGGACCACCCTTAGGTCCAACGAAACGAACAACGACTACATCGCCATCAACGATTTCATCTGTCAGAACGGCCTGAATCGCATCTTCTTCTGAGTCAAAGACTTTAGCTGGACCAACGTGACGGCGCACTTTAACACCTGATACCTTGGCAACCGCTCCATCAGGGGCAAGGTTCCCGTTCAAGATGATAAGCGGACCATCTGCACGTTTTTGGATTTTTCAAGTGGCATGATAACTTTTTTTGACCTGGTGTGAGGTCTGCAAAAGTCAGCTAAGTTTCTCAGCGACTGTCTTACCAGTACATGTGATACGGTCTCCCGTGAAGGAAAGCCATTCGCCAACAGAGTACTTTCATAACCGCAGGGCACACCACCGACTTCATAGAGGTCTTGGAAGACATACTGACCAGATGGTTTCAAGTCAGCCAAGTGAGGCACACGTTCTTGAATCGTATTGAAGTCCTCAAGTGACAAGTCAACATTGGCGGCATGGGCAATGGCAAGCAAGTGAAGAGTGGCATTTGTAGAACCACCGAGAGCCATGGTTACCGTGATGGCATCTTCAAAGGCTTCACGAGTCAAGATATCTGATGGTTTGAGACCAAGCTCCAACATCTTAACAACAGCACGTCCTGCTGCTTCGATGTCTTCTTTCTTGTCAGCTGATTCAGCTGGGTGAGAGGATGAGCCTGGCAAACTCATACCGAGAACTTCGATAGCAGTCGCCATGGTATTAGCTGTATACATACCACCACAGCCACCAGGGCCAGGGCAGGCATTACACTCAAGATGTTTCACGTCCTCAGCTGTCATGTCACCGTGGTTCCATTTTCCGATACCCTCAAAGACAGAAACCAAGTCGATGTCTTTGCCATCAAGATTTCCCGGTGCAATAGTTCCACCATAGGCGAAAATAGCTGGGATATCCATATTAGCAATGGCAATCATAGAACCAGGCATGTTCTTGTCACAGCCACCGATAGCGACGAAGGCATCCACGTTGTGACCACCCATAGCCGCCTCGATTGAGTCCGCAATAATATCACGAGATGTCAAAGAGAAGCGCATACCAGGCGTTCCCATGGCAATCCCGTCCGCTACAGTGATAGTCCCAAACTGCACAGGCCAAGCACCTGCAGATTTAACACCTTCTTTAGCCAATTTCCCAAAATCATGCAAGTGGATGTTACATGGTGTATTTTCCGCCCAAGTCGAAATCACTCCCACAATCGGTGTTTCAAAGTCCTTATCTGTCATACCAGTCGCACGAAGCATGGCACGGTTTGGCGATTTTACCATACTGTCATAAATGCTACTGCGGTGACGTTTATCTAATTCAGTCATTTGTTCCCTCCCATTTCAGTTTTTACTATTATAGCACATTTCAAAAGCAATGAACAGAAGAAAATTCTTGAATTTTCAGAAAATTCTATACAGCAACCTTTTATTTAAAAATGTTACATTTATTTCTTGACTTTATAAATTAAAGTGATATCATTTAGATATCATATAACAGGAGGTCGTTCTTATGACTGAAAAACTAATCAATTCAAAACCAAATGGTATATTAGCATTGATTCTCATTGAGTTGACAATCGTACTTGGTATCTTTATATTTATAATGGGTGTTGGTTCGAAAAACATTTTTGGAATGATTATCGGACCTTTACTAATCGTAATTGCAGCGCTAAATCATGCTGGTTTAAAAGTTGTCAAACCTCAAGAAGCTCTGGTTCTGACACTCTTTGGTAACTATACAGGTACCATCAAAGAACCTGGTTTTTACTTTGTCAATCCCTTCAGCGTAGCAGTCAACCCTGCAAACCACACTCGACTTGGACAAAGTGGTGATGTTAGCACAAAATCTCCTTTTTTAGGAGCTAAATCATCAAATGACAATGATGTAAATATTGAAATTAGCAAGAAACACATTTCACTCAAAGTCATGACCTTGAGCAATTCTCGCCAAAAAATCAATGATTGTCTAGGAAACCCTGTAGAAATCGGTATCGCGGTAACTTGGAGAGTTGTCGATACCGCTATGGCAGTCTTCAACGTTGATAACTACAAGGAATACCTCTCTTTGCAATGTGATAGCGCCCTCCGTAATATTGTCCGCATCTATCCTTACGATGTGTCTCCTAACGTGGATACTACGGGTGACGGCCAAGCAGATGAAGGTAGTCTCCGTGGCTCTAGCGAAATTGTAGCCAACCGTATCCGTGAAGAAATCCAAAGTCGTGTTGAAGATGCTGGCTTGGAAATCCTTGAAGCACGTATTACTTACCTAGCTTACGCTCCAGAAATTGCTGCTGTCATGCTTCAACGCCAACAAGCATCTGCCATTATTGATGCCCGTAAGATGATTGTAGATGGTGCTGTAGGAATGGTTGAAATGGCACTAGAACGACTCAATGAAGGGGAATTGGTAGAGCTTGACGAAGAACGAAAAGCTGCCATGGTTTCAAATCTCCTTGTCGTACTCTGTGGCAATCATGATGCACAACCAATTGTCAACACAGGAAGTCTTTACTAAAGATGGCTGAAGCTAAAAAAAGCAGATCCCCCTTCGACTCTCAACAAAGTTATACGCTGCACTCGCATCATGGGCAGAAGACGACTTTCGTTCAGTCAATGGGCAAATCGAATATCTCCTCACAGAATGTGTCAAGCAACGGAAGAAAGACGGAAAATACGTCTCAGAAACCATTGACGAACCATTTGAGATTGATATTTAACATCTTCTCCTGTTTGCTATGTCGAACAGGAGAATTTTTTCATCTTTTTTTGTCAAGTAACTTTACTTTACAAAAAAAATGTGTTATCCTAGTATGGTTGATGAAAATCAGTAGATTGAATCGAATATAAATACCTAAAGGAGAAATCAAAATGGCAGTACCTGCACGTCGCACTTCAAAAGCGAAGAAAAACAAACGTCGTACACACTACAAAGTAACAGCTCCATCTGTAAACTTTGACGAAACTACTGGAGATTACTCACGTTCTCACCGTGTATCACTTAAAGGATACTACAAAGGACGTAAAATCGCTAAAGCTGCATCAGCTGAATAATAGAAGGGAGATACCATGCGCGTAAATATTACACTTGAACACAAAGAATCTGGTGAACGCTTGTACCTTACTTCTAAAAACAAACGTAACACTCCAGACCGTCTTCAATTGAAGAAATACTCACCAAAACTTCGCAAACACGTCGTGTTTACAGAAGTTAAGTAAGCATACCTAACTCAAAACGCCTTTCTGGGCGTTTTTTGCTTTATTGGTTAGCGATCTATAACTTTTCAGGAGAGATTTATGGCATTTTATCTTTGGATATTTCCGCTACTCTTTATCTTTCACGATATGGAAGAAATTATCGGTCTTGTCCCTTGGATTCATCTCAACGAAACCTTGCTGGCTCAAAAGACTCCAGCTATTCTCAAGATTCACAAAGGAATTACAACAGAGGGATTTGCCCTTGCTGTTTTTGAGGAGTTTATCATTGTCTTATCCATCACTTTATTAGCATATTCTAGTCAATCTAGAGCACTCGAATTAGTTTGGTTAGGAGGATTTGTGGCCTTTGCACTCCATCTCTTGCTCCATATTGGACAATCAATTCTTCTCCGTAAGTATATCCCTGCTCTCATCACTTCTATCCTTTGTTTTCCTATCAGTGCTTATTTGATTACAGACATCGTGCATTTGTGGCAGGTTTCAACTAGCGAATTTTTCCTATTTTCACTAGTTGCCTCAGGCATCGTCATCATCAATCTCCCCTTTGCTCTCTGGCTCGGAAAAAAATATTCCGCCTGGCTTGTCCACAAAAACGAATAAAATCCCCTGCAAATCTACATTACAGAGGATTTATTTTTATTCTTGTACTTCTTTCTGAGCAGCCTTCCCTTGGTCTAGAAAGGCTTGGACGATTTTTTCATCGCGTAGTTTGACAGAATCGTTGATTCTTTCTGCAAACTTGACGATGGTTGTTTCTAGTTGGGCACGTTTTGGGCGCTCCAATTCAATGGCAGCAACGATACCTTGGTTTTGTGCGACGCTATCAAAACAAAAGCTTGAAATATCGAAAGGGTTGTGTTAGAATGAACTTACAATGTGAGTAAAGTTACAGCATATGTAACTAAAAAAGCCCCACCGTGCCACCGATGGGGTTTTTGCTACCCTCTAAAAGGGTTAACCATTACTTCTTACGTTTCTTAAGCCATAACTTGAAAAGCTCAGATAACACGTCAATCAGTAACGGAGCTAGAAACACTGTGAGTAAAGTTTCTAACATATGTAACACCTCCCTTCATTAAAGTGAGGGGGCCAAAATATTATATCATACCAGATTTATATCATCAACATAGCTTAATTCTTGGCATAGATAGACTTAGATACACAAATAATCTTACTAGCAAATCTCTAAACAAACCCAGAAATCAAGCTTTTAAGACAAAGCAAAAAGCCCCTAGATTCATAGCTAAGGGCTGATTGACTTGCAAGGATAGGCAGGACTGTCGGGGCTCCTGCATTTCTCGACCCACTATAAGTGGCACGTTGGTGACAGATTCTCAACCTCTATCCTTCATATCTTAATTATAGCACTTTTTTCTCAACTTTCAATCTGTGCATCTGAATTTATTGTCTATCTTTTTCTCTAGTGTCCTTCAACCATATTGTACTTCAACCTCACTCATAATTTCCAGCAAAGTTTTCCCTTTAATCTGTAAAGAAATTAACTCATCAAAAGATGACACTTTAAATTTATTATCTCCAAGTACGACGACAATGTCATAAACAGAATTAGGAAAAATACCACATACTTGACCCTTATAATTTCCCATCCATTATCATATAACGCTTGTAAATCATCAAATATTTCCATAATATATCTTGATTCTCCTATATAAGGTATTCCACAACTTATCCAAAACCATACGAAAATTTATCCGGCAACTCTTTTCCTAATTTAATACTTTTAATCAAAGTATCTTTGACAAACGAAGTAAATTGTCCTAAATCATCTCCAACATAGCTATATTCCAAATTAGTTTTATCGATAGTTGCAATTCCTCTACAAGCTCCACTAACAATAGAATACTGCCTCTTAGACGAGCTATCTTCTATTTTGTACATCGTAATAATTTGTTTATCAATCTTTATCATTTTCTATTTAGTGTAAAATAAGACACAGGAATTATTCTTGACTCTCAAAAATATAATTGCAACAAGGTATCAAAATCGTCTTTGAAAACATTTTGACTATTTTGCTTTATTTGCTCAATGATTTTATCCTTTTTATCTCTGTCCAAAGGGAGTGTTTCAAACGCTTCTTCTTTTACTAAGAATTCGCCATTTTCTCCCTGGAATTCTTTTGTAATTTTTCTAATATGACTCTCGAAATCGATAGATTGAAGTTCTTCGTCGTTGATGTTATCTTCAATCGCATCTAGCAACAAACTGATTGAAATTTTAATCATCTTTAAATACCTTTATTTTCTATTAGCCCTTATATGTCTTTTATCACAAACACCATATTATTGCTACAATTTCTATCGATCCATTAAGCTTCGCTATCCGATCTCCTAAATACCGCCTCTATATTCATCAAGTCGTCCTCAGTGTAGTCAATCGCAAATGTATCTATTTCTAAGATCGATTTAGATGGAGTTGATTGAATCATAGGGACACTACGTACCCTATACTCTTTTTCTCCAATTCTAACAAACTGATTGATTTTCAAATCTGAAAAATCAGGATTCTCAACATTAATAGAAACAAGACGATGCGCTATTCTATAAACATCAATTATCTCGTTTTTCATGTTTAACTTATCCATAATTATTATTTTAATACTTGTGTTCTTGGTAATCAAAACCTATTTTAGATTTAATACTATCAAATAAATCTAAAATAGATTGAGGAGTGTCTTTCTTAAACGATAAAGAAGGTTTATCTTGGTCTGGATAAACTTGGTCAACCCACTCATGAATTTGATTATAAAAAATCAAGAGCTCTTTACTTGGTGGTATCATCATATCTAAAACGAAACCTCCTTTACTTTAACTTCATTATAAACTTTCCTAGCCTAATATTCAATCAACAAGACACTATTACAATAGCTTTTTAGAAAATGGTAAGCAGCCTTTGCTGTCTCTTTAATTCTTCTTAGTCGTCGTTAAAGCACCCTAAAGTGCTTGATTTATCCAAACAAAAACACCTTCCTATAGGCGCTATTTTTTCTTGAACAAGCGGATGTAGTCCTGTTTGCTATGAATAATATCTGATACAAAGACAGCTTTTCTGTCCTCTAAAATATGATAGAAGGCTAGGTAATCGCCTAAAATGATGCATCGAGTTTTGTGGGATGGGTATATAATACTCCCTACTCTTTCATCAGCATCAAATCCTGCTTCTGGGAAGACTTCAAGACGCTCCAAACCATAAAGAATATTCTTAACTGTGTTTGCTCCTGCCTGTTCTGAAAAGTAGTTAGTTGATATATAATCTTTAATACCTCTTAGCTGTTCTTGTACCGTTTCGGAGATAATAAGGCTATATGCCTTCTCGTTAAATTCCAAGGTTAGTCCTCACTTCATCAAGGCTGTAAGTTCTTCCATGTTCTAAATCATCAAAGCTACGGGCAATTTCAGCGCGCAACCCTGATAGAAGTTCTTCTCTTTCTTTGTCTACTTGAGTTTCAAATGGCAAGGCTTTATTTTCTACAATGTGTTCTAAAAACAAGTTAAAACTGGCTGTCATATCAAGATTTTGCGCTGCGATAATAGCTTTAGCCTTCTCTAACAAGTCTCTGTTAGTCTTAAAGTTTACCTGTGTGTTTTTTTCTAAAACATTCATAGTAGCACCTCCTTTTAGACTATTATATCACTTTAAACTATACAGGTCTAGTTGCGTATAGATACTTATAGCTGGTAGTAAAAATAAAAAAAGCACTATGGGAAAACGCCCCAAAGTGCTTAATATCAAGGCTCTAAAGCCTATCTGATTCAATAAAATATTACAACATCTTGTTGTAGAATTCAACGACAAGTGCTTCGTTGATTTCTGGGTTGATTTCGTCGCGTTCTGGCAAGCGAGTCAATGAACCTTCCAATTTTTCAGCGTCGAATGATACGAATGCTGGACGTCCAAGAGTAGCTTCTACTGCTTCAAGGATTGCTGGAACTTTCAATGATTTTCACGAACTGAGATCACTTGACCTGGAGTTACGCGGTATGATGGGATATCAACGCGTTTTCCGTCAACAAGGATGTGACCGTGGTTTACGAATTGACGAGCTTGACGACGAGTAGTCGCAAGACCAAGACGGTAAACAACGTTATCCAAACGACGTTCCAAAAGAAGCATGAAGTTGAAACCTAGGATTCCGCCTTTGATTTTTGTAGCTTGTACGAACAAGTTACGGAATTGTTTTTCACCTACACCGTAAGTGAAACGAAGTTTTTGTTTTTCAGCCAATTGCAAACCGTATTCTGACAATTTAGAACGGTTGTTTGGTCCGTGTTGTCCTGGTACGTAGTTACGACGTGCCAATTCTTTACCTGTACCTGTAAGTGAAAGGCCAAGGCGACGAGCTTGTTTCCAAGATGGTCCTGTATAACGTGACATGTGAATGTCCTCCTGATATAAATAATATTTCGGTGGAAATAGTCACTTAGAAAGCCCTGATTCGTGCAGATGCCCTTCGCCTAAACAGCCAAGGTTACTTATCATAAGACACCTGTTGACGAGCTTCATGCTTTCCTGCTGATATTTCACACAAAATCCATTTTACCATGAATAGCTGGATTTGTAAAGGGGTTTTAAGCTTTATTTTCATTGCCAGAGAGGCTAAGAAGGAGAGTAAAGGTGCTTCCCAGTCCGTACTGGCTGGTAACTGTGATTTCTCCACCCAATTGATGGGCCAATTCACGCGCAATCGCAAGGCCTAAGCCATGACCACCTGTTTTCATGTTACGCGAAGTTTCGACACGATAAAGGCGTTTGAAAATATTCTCCAAATCCTCTGGGGCAATGCCCTGTCCCTCATCCGTTACACTGATTGAAAGCTGGTTTTTCTCCAGCTTAGCTAGCACCTCCAGCTTGGTTCCTGGAGCCGAGTATTTAAAAGCGTTATTGACCAGATTCACCAAGATACGAGAAAGTTTAGCATAATCTCCTTCAACCCGGGCAGACTCTGGGATCACCTGCAAGTGGACATCTCGCTCCTCCTGCTCAATCAAGAACTGAAATTCACTCATACACTCAATCAAGAGCTGATCCAGAAAAATGCTGTCCTTACTAGTCGTCTCCGCCTGATTTCTAGCTGTATTTAGGGTCAAAAAATTCAACTCTTCAACCAGTTTATTGAGTCTTTCTGTCTGGCGTCCAATGGTTGCTAGATAATGGTCCTGTTCTCCTTCCTTGATAACCCCATCCAAAATCCCTTCTACCGTCGCTTGGATCGAAGTGATGGGGGTCTTGATATCATGCGACAGCTGGGCAATCATCAAGCCCTTTTCTCGTTCGCTTTCTTCCAAGGAATCGAAGGTCGCCTGCAAATCATGGGACATTTCATTGAAAGCTTGCCCTAATTGCTGAAATTCTACAGGTCCTTGAACCTCCAGATTTGATGAAAAGTCCTTGTCCGCTACCCGCTTGGCATGTTCCTTGAGTTTTCCCAATGAAGTAAAGACAGGCGATAGGAGAAAGAGACTAATCCCAGCACCGATAAAACTAGCCACGAGAGTCATACCCACTAGGAAATAAATTTCTCTTTCTTCAATTAACATTCGCTGGACAGCCCAAAAGACCACGATAATCGTTAGGAGTGTTGAAATGATATACCCAACTAAAATATAACTTTTTAATTTCATTGACTACCTCGTGCTTTCTCAATTTTGTAGCCCAAACCCCAGACGGTTTTGATAGTGGGCGTTTCTGCACTAGCATGTTTAGCCAACTCCTGTCGAAGAGCATGAATATGAACATTCAAGGTATTGGTATCATCCACATAGTCTTCCTGCCAGACCTTTTCATAGAGGTCTGTCTTGGAGAAAACCCGCTCTGGATTGCTGGCTAAAAGCCATAGAAGTTCGAAGGATTTGACTGTCAAATCCAGCGCCACATCTCCGACTTGGACCTCATGACTAGCGTGATTCATCCGTAAATCCCCGAGACTGACGACCTCTGTCTCACCTCCACGATGAAGGCGACGCAAGATATTGTGGACACGCAAAACCAGCTCACGAGGGCTAAAGGGCTTGGCAATAAAGTCATCTGCCCCTAAGCTGAGGCCATAAATCTTGTCCTGCTCACTGGTCTTAGCCGTGATAAAGAGAAAAGGCTGATCTGGAGATTGATACTGAACCTCACTAATCAAATCATAACCATCCATCCGAGGCATCATGATATCTGTAATAATCAAATCAATCGGTTTTCGCTTGAAGATTTCTAAGGCCTCTACTCCATCATGAGCCACCAAAACCTGATACCCTGCCTGAACCAGATAGCGTTGATGAATATCTGTGATTTCTACCTCGTCGTCAACGAGTAAAATTGTCTTTCCCATCTGTCTCTCCTTTGAAAAAAACAGTGCTATACCACAATAGTATAACACTATTTTTATCTCTTTACGAACATTCTAAACGATATCTGGATTTTTCAAATCCTAGATAGAAAGTCTGTAGCTAGACTAGTCATTTTCCTCTTTTTTAGCTTTCAAATCCGAGGCCACCTAGCAGTCCAGCCAAGGCTAATCCAAAAGAATCCAAGAGTAGCCATTGATGTTTGAGCTTCACCAGTATATGGAAGCATGTCTTTTTTTGGTCTTTCATTTGAGCAGCCATCACCGGACTTGATACCTTGTTAGTAGACGCCATCTTGCTTTCATCAGACATTTTGCTTGGGGTTACCATAGGCTGGCTAGCATTCATGGTTTTATCCTGCTCTTTGTTAGGCATCATCTTATCCTGACTAGTAGCTGGCATTTTGGATTTCATCTCATCTTATGAGCACTTGGCATTTGAGCGTTCATCTTGGACGCATCTTGACTATTCATCATTGGAGCCGTAGCTGAACCATTGAAGATGGGACGAAACTGACTGCATCGGAATCAGACTGATGTCCATGCAAGTTCACTGTCAAATCTTTTTGTCGCTCAGTTTGCTCAAATCAGCCTTGCCGTCCTTCGCACCATACACCTTGATGGTTGCCTTGTAGCTTTGAGTGCCGTTTTTGTTTCAAGAGGTCAAGCAAAGCTCTTTGTCTGATTTGCCTTGAGTACCAGCCAAAGTCCACTTCATAGAAGTAGATGCCTTTGCCTAATTTTTTTCTACTGGTGGGAAGGGCGGGGATTTTTTTAGCTGAACCATTGTCTGACCATGGAGCCTTGTCGGAGGCTTTTCAAAGATGAGGCGAGTCAACATACCGTCACCAGCGAAAGAATTCGTATGGAATGACTTGGTTGACGCCGGCTGTGAATGGGCCTGGGAAAGTTGGCTTTGTCCAAGTAAGTAGCTGGGACATCCACTGTGTCTTTGGTGTTGTCAGCCACACCTTTTCTGAACTTCGGCTGGGGTGGTCAAACCATTCAAGTTGACTATCAAATTCTTAGTCGCTACGAGGTTGCTCAAAGTCAGCCTTGCCATCTTTTGCACCGTACACTTTGATGGTAGCTTTATAGCTTTGAGTGCCATTTTGTTTCAACAAGTCAAGAAGTTCTTTGTCTGATTTACCTTGAGTACCTGCCAAGTCCACTTCGTAGAAGTAGAGGCCTTTGCCCAATTTTTCTACTGGTGGAAGAGCGGGGTTTTTAGCTGAACCGTTGTCTGACCATGGAGCCTTGTCGGAGGCCTTCAAGATAAGGCGAGTCAACATACCGTCACCAGCGAAAAATTCGTATGGAATGACTTGGTTGACACCGGCTGTAAATGGGCCTGGGAAGTTGGCTTTATCCAAGTAAGTTGCTGGAACGTCCACTGTGTCTTTAGTATTATCAGCTACGCCTTTTTGGACTTCAGCTGGAGTAGTTAAACCATTCAAGTTGACATCCAAATTTTTAGTCGCGACGAGATTTGTCAAATCAGCCTTGCCATCCTTCGCACCGTACACCTTGATGGTTGCCTTGTAGCTTTGTGTACCATTTTGTTTCAAGAGGTCAAGAAGCTCTTTATCTGATTTACCTTGAGTACCTGCCAAGTCCACTTCATAGAAGTAAAGGCCTTTGCCTAATTTTTCTACTGGTGGAAGGGCGGGATTTTTAGCTGAACCGTTGTCTGACCATGGAGCCTTGTCTGATGCTTTCAAAATCAGACGAGTCAACATACCGTCACCAGCGAAGAATTCATATGGGATGACTTGGTTGACACCAGCTGTGAATGGGCCTGGGAAATTCGCTTTATCCAAGTAAGTGGCTGGAACATCTACTGTGTCTTTAGTGTTGTCGGCTACGCCTTTTTGAACTTCAGCTGGGGTGGTTGCTGGTTGAGCTTCACTTGCTTCACGGTCTTGTCCAATAACTACAGGCGCAGGATTTGTCGCAGGTTTAACCGCATCTTCTGTTTCTTTCTTAGATTCTGGTTTTGCTTGCACTTCTTCTTTTGGCGCTACCACTTGGTCTTTATCAGCTACATTCACTTTTTCTGGAGAGTTTGTAGCATCCAAGCTTGCTTTAGGTGTTGAGTCTGCTTTCTCTGAAGGAAGAGCTGTATCAACTGCTTCTTTGAGAACTTCTACTGGTAAGTCGCTCTTTTCACTCACCGAAGTGGCATCTGGCACAACTTGAGCAGGGGTAGGATTGACTACATCGGCACGTACAGAACTTGGTTGACCAACTAGGACAAAGAAGCCACTGGCCACAACAACTGAGGCAACACCGACACTAAGACGGCGGATAGACCAACGAGTATATCTTTGATTTGGATTGAATTTCATAGGATTCTCCTTAGAGTTTTTCTTTATTTGATGACTCTAGTATAATCTCCTAAAATTAAAAAGGATTAAGAAAAAGTTAAAATTTTTCTTAAATCCCTCTTATAAAATACTTATATTAATTAAATCCATAAACAGATTTGGTAATTTGATAGACGACATTGGACAGTTTGCGGGCTGGCAGGACCGAATGTTTGGTCAAACGACTCAACATGGTCTTACGAATGGCCTGAAAAACCTCTGGATTTTCCTGCTGAATATAGGTCCACAGCTCACGTTTTTTGGCCAGATGCTCCGTTGTTCCAGCTCGGTTGAGCAGGGCACTGGAAATCACCGTCGTAATCTCAATATGATTCAACAGATATTCTCGCATTTTGGGGTGGCTCACTTGGGACAAATCAAGCTGGTCTACCAAGAGTCGATTGACCTTTAGTTGCTGGTCAATACGCTTAATCATCACTTGCTCATTGACTGACTGGTCCTCACGCCCAATCAAATAACGATAGAAATCAACAGGTAGATAGTACATGGTCTTGACCTGCTGAAGGGGGGTAAAGACGAAGAGATTATCGACATAAAAGGTATGCTCAGGCAGTTGGAACTGACTCGCTCGCAACAAATCTGTCCGATAAATCAGCGAGTGCATCATGATATACTGACCTTTTGAGAAATTTCCGACCTGATCCCAGCCAAAAATCTGCTGGACAGGCAAGACTGACTCGTAACTCATACTCTTCTTACGAGACTGGCCTTCCTTTTCATAGACAAAATTGGTCACAAAGGCATCCACCTCTTGCCCCTCACTCTCTAGTTCCTGCAAGGTTTCCAAAAATTTTCAGGTAAGCACGGGGATCCACCCAGTCATCACTATCAACCACTTTAAAAATAACGCCCAGAAGCCTCTGCCAAGCCACGATTGACCGCACCCCCATGGCCTTTATTTTTCCTGATAAATAGCTCTAACGATGCTAGGATACTTGCTGGCTAAACGCTCAGCGATTTCCTGAGTTTGATCCTGAGAACCGTCATTGATAATCAAAAATCTCAACTTGCTCACCACCAATCACTAGCGACTCCACGCAGTAATGAAGATAGGTAGCGGCATTATAGCTAGGAATGGCGATAGACAATAACTTCATAATCTACTCCTTTAGGGGACTGATTTTTTTTCTTATACTCTTCGAAAAATATCTTCAAACCGCGTCAACGTCTCCTTGCCGTAGGTATGGTTACTGACTTCGTCAGTTCTATCCACAACCTCAAAAACAGTGTTTTGACCTGACTTCGTCAGTTCTATCCACAACCTCAAAACAGTGTTTTTGAGCAGCCTGCAGCTAGTTTCCTAGTTTGCTCTTTGATTTTCATTGAGTATTACTCTCTCTTGTCACTTCTTTCTATTTTACCATAAAGTCCAGCTTCTGAAGGACTTTTATTAGAATATAGTTAATTGAAACAAGAACAAGACAAAAGAGCCTCAAAAAAAGTATTACAACTTGGTAATACCTTTTTGAGGTGCTTTTTGATATGAGCCCATGTTTTCTTAATAGGATTGTACTCAGGTGAGTAGGGAGGAAGTGGTAAAAGTTTATGCCTAAATTCTTCACATAAGAGCTCTAGCTTACCCATTCTATGGAATCTTGCATTATCCATAATAATAACTGATGGTGTGTTTAATGTTGGTAAGAGGAACTTCTGAAACCAAGCTTCAAAAAAGTCGCTCGTCATCGTCTCTTCGTAAGTCATTGGAGCGATTAACTCACCATTTGTTAGCCCTGCAACCAAAGAAATCCTCTGATATATTCTTCCAGATACTTTACCTCTTATTATCTGACCTTTTAATGAGCGACCATATTCTCGATAAAAATAAGTATCAAATCCTGTTTCATCAATATAAACAGGTGCTAAGTACTTCTCTAAAACAATAAGGTAAACTTTTGAGTGCTTTGAAACATTGATATAATCGTATTGATTAACATTTTGAGGCAACCGACCTTGTCAGGTTGTAGCCACATTTGTAAGCGACTAAAGTCGCAACAACTGTGTCAATTGCACCAATTAAGTAAGAAAGTATAAAAAGAATACACCGAAAGGTGCTCTGTATAAGTATAGTAATTCTTTCGAATTAACGTTTACTAAATTGTGATGCTTTACGAGCTTTTTTAAGACCTGGTTGGGGCACCACTTATTTCATCTAATTTCAAAGTGCTTTAAAACCAATGTTTTCATTAGTTTTCGGAAAATAAAACTTCAACCAATTTCAATCACTTTCATTAAAATAAGGTAAACTTTCATAAAAAAATAAGCAAAAATCGAACCAGAATATCAAAAGTTTCCCTTATATAAAATTTTTCCATATATACTAATTTGTTTCCATTCATTAGAAAAGAGAACCACTGCTCTCTTTCTTTTTATCTATTATATTTTCGTTTCCCTACCAAAGCGAGAAGACCAAGACTTGCCCCAAGTAATGATAGGAGATTCGATTCTTTCATTCCAGTGTTTGGAAGTTGTTTCTTAGATTCTGCTTTTGCATTTGTAGCCTGTGCAGGAGCTTGATATGTTTTATCGTCTTTAGTTCCTACCGTTACTTTCTCTGCTTTGTAATCCACAACATTCCCTTTACCATCTACAACTGGTACTGGTTATACCCCAAGGATTCAAGCTCTTTACGTTTTACTTCAAGGTCAGCTAAACGTTTAGCTTCTACTTGTGCGCTATACAAGGCAAAGAGTTTGTCATAAGCCTCTTGGTCGAGTTTCTGTTCTTTCAACAACTCGTCAAGGATAGCTTGTGCCTCTTTCAAAGCAGTTACTTTCTCTTTAAGAGTAGTTTCTTTTTCAGAAAGGACTTTCTTAGCTTTAGCAAGGTTAGGCTCTGCATTGAGCAAGTTTTCAAGGTCAGCCTTGGCTTGTTCAAGCTTCTTAGTAGCTTGTACTACTTTTTCTTTAGCAAGTTCAAGATTATTTTCAGCAGTCTGCACCAGTGCTTTGAGTTCAGCCAATTTATCTTGTTCAGTTGCTAGGTTGTTCTTAGCATTAGTAAGGTTAGCTTCTTTTTGAGCAAGGACATTCTTAGCATTAGTAAGATTTTCTTGTTTTATTTTCACATCAGCAGTCAAAGCCTCCAGTGCTTTCTCAGCACTTTCTAAGCGCTTGTTAGCATTAGCAAGGGTGTCTTGTGCCTTTTCAAGATTGCTTTGAGCAGTCGGTGTTTTCAAAGGTGTGTCTTTAAGAGCATCCAATCGTTTTTGAATTGTTTCCTGCTCACCTTTAGCTCTGATATTTGCAATCGAAGCACTTGTCTTTTCACGCTGTGCCTGAGAGTTTTCAGTCTGAGCAGTCAATAAGGCAGAATTTGCAGCATTATAGGCTTTTACAATGCTTTCTGATGTATTATTGTTAGGTACTTCAGTCTTATCTAGCTTGTTGCCAGATACTTGTTTGTCTGATACAGTAAAGAAATGAGCGCTAGTTCGTCCAGTACTACTAGACAGTCCTAATGCAAAATACTCTTTGTTTGCCCCTTGGCTAGTCAATCCCGTAATACTTTGAGCATGTAACCACTCCCAACCATTAAATAGCAATCCAGAAATACTTTCATAAACCCATTTTTTAGCATCATCCATTGTATGAATTTTATCACCATTATTGATACTACTTAAATTTTCTAAAGCTTGTCCAGATTCATCATCAATAGCAGGTAAGCCATACTCACGTGCAATCCGATTAATAAGCTTGTTATGATGTCCTGCTTCGACTCGCCAATTATCTACCACATATCCTGCAGTAATTTTGTCTGAGACATCAATCATTCCCTTAGTTACAACTGTTTTTGGAGTTCCAAAACGTTCACGAATTTGGTTTATTAGACTATTTGCAAAATTTGAAAGTTCTATCTTTTGCTCATTTGTCAAATGATTAGCATCTACAGCAATTGTTTTATCACTAGGGTTGGATTTAAAATTGTTTAAATCAATATTAGATTGATTAACTTTCTTCAAATTTTCTTTAGCTTTCTCTCTATGTTCTTTCCACTTAGCACGTTCATTTGAAATGTTATAAGGATTATTTACATAGGATTTCAAAGCATTAACATAGTCATCTGTAACTTGGAAAGTGTTAATTGATTTATAGCGACCTTCAGCTAAGGTAAATGTATCCTGTGCTTTTTCAAGAGCAGTTTGTGTCTGACTTGCTTTATTTGTTGCGTTTGTCAAAGCAGTTTGAGTGCTTGCTACTACCTTACTAGCTTCTGTCAACTCTTTCTGAGCGCTTGAAATTGCGTCTGCACGTTTCTTGTCATCAGCCTTGGCTTGTGTCAAAGAATTTTCAGCGTTTGATACACTAATTTGTGCTTGTGCTTGCGCTTTTTCAGCGTTATCCTTTTCAGCAATAACTTTCGTTTGTCCTGTACCGTCAAGGATAGCTTGTGCGTTATCTACATTAGTCTGTGCGTCCTTAACTTCTTTTTCAGCACTTGCTACTTTGTCCTCAGACTTCTTAACTACGTTTTCTTGGTCTGCGACAACTTCTTGTGCTTTAGCAAGGTCATTTTTAGCATTTATCTCTTGCTTTTCTGCATCAGATTTACCATTTTCAGCACTAGCAACCTCTTGCTTTTGCTTTTCAATGTTTTCTGGTGTAGCTTTATCCTTGATTTCTTGTGCCTTATCTACTTCTGACTGAGCATTATTCTTCTCAGTCTGTGCTTGGTCTTTTTCGGTCTGTGCTTGGTCTTTCTTGGCTTTTGCTTCTTCTACTGCTTGGGTAGATTTATCAAGTTTATCCTTAGCCACGTCAACTTGTTCTTTAGTGACTTCCTTAGTAGGAACTTTCACTTCAGTTTTTCTTAGGCGCTTCTTTCTCTACCAAAGCTGGTTCGATTTGAGCAGTTGTAGGTAATGGAAGCTCCACTGTATCTGCTTGAGCAGTTCCGATTGTTCCGACAAGACCAGTGGTTGCGATGGCAGAAATAACCGCACCCGTATACAATTTTTTAGCAGTACCATGACTATTTTCCGTAGTTTTTGACATCTATAAACTCCTTTGTATAATGCCCTATGCATTTTATTCAATATAGTACTATTCTACCATACTTTTCTCATTTTTGGATAGTTTATTATACTTATTTTTCAAGAAAATAGATAGTAAAATGGTACATAGTATGGAATATAATAAATTACAAAAGCATATCGCATTTCGAATACGTGAATGCAGAAAAGACCAAGGTTTAAGTCAGGAGAAATTATCTGAAATAGCTGGTCTAGGTGTTAAAGCGATTCAAAATATAGAAAACATGAAGTATGATTTTAAGATAAAAAAACTCTTGAATCCGTAATCAAAGCCCTAAATCTAACGGTCGAGGAGTTCTTCAATCTACAATCATTTGAATCAGATCGAGAAGATTCTTCTGAAGTACTTTTTGAAAACTTAATAAAATTACCCAAAGATAAGCAAGGAAAAATTATATCTTCATTTAATGAGATTGTAAAGAATATCAAATAAACCCAGCCAAAATAAATTTTGGTTGGGTTTATAGTAGATTGAAATAAGATTTGAACAAATCAATTAGAAAAATTAAATTAATTTCTAAAAATGTTTTAGCAGCTGTGGTGTACTATTCTAGACTCAATATGCTATAGTCAATTGAAACAAGAACAGGACAAAAGAGCCTTGTAAAAGGTATTGCAAGTTGGTAATACCTTTTTGAGTTGCTTTTTGATATGAGCCCATGTTTTCTTAATAGGATGGTACTCAGGTGAGTAGGGAGGAAGTGGTAAAAGTTTATGCCCAAATTCTTCACATAAGAGCTCTAGCTTCCCCATTCTATGAAATCTTGCATATCCATAATAATAACTGATGGTGTATTTAATGTTGGTAAGAGAAACTTCTGAAACCAAGCTTCAAAAAAGTCGCTCGTCATCGTCTCTTCGTAAGTCATTGGAGCGATTAACTCACCATTTGTTAGCCCTGCAACCAAAGAAATCCTCTGATAGCTTCTTCCAGATACTTTACTTCTTATTAACTGACCTTTTAATGAGCGACCATATTCTCGATAAAAATAAGTATCGAATCCTGTTTCATCAATATAAACAGGTGCTAAGTGCTTTAAACTATTAAAATTTTTCAGAAATAAGGCTACTTTTTCTGGGTCTTGTTCATAGTAGGTGTGATTCTTTTTTTTCGAGTGTAGCCCATAGCTTTAAGAGCATAGTGAATGGTAGTTGGGTACCAGCCAAATTCAGAGGCTATTTCAGTCAAATAAGCGTCTGGATTGTCAGTAAGATAGTTTTTTTAAGTCTATCTCTATCAACCTTTCTTGGTTTTGTTCCTTTTTACTTGATGGTTTAGCTCTCCTGTTTTTCTCTTTTTAGCTTTAGCCAGCCATAAATGGTATTACGTGAGATTTGGAAAAATGTGTGATGCTTCTGTTATACTACCTGTTCGCTCACAATAAGAGGGAACTTTTCTACGAAAATCTATTGAATATGCCATAAGAAGGTTATACCACATCATGTACTATTTTTGGTTCATTTTACTATATAAGGGTTTCTACCTCTATTTGCTATCTTGAACATCAAAAAAAGAGGGGATTCCCCTCCTTAGGAATTTAATTCTGCCAAGTCATCTAGATACTGGTTGTTAATGACTGCCAAGATATAGGAATCTGCTTTCAAGAGGTCATTAGGACCAAACTGGACATCCAAGGGTGAATTTTCTTGTTCACGAAATCCTAGGACATTGAGGTTGTATTTACCACGTAGATCCAGCTGGCTTAGGCTTTGACCTGCCCAAACACTCGGAATTTTCATCTCCACGATAGACACATTTTTATCCAGTTGAAAGACATCAACATTGTTATGAAAGAGAATGGTCTGCGCTAGGGACTGCCCCATTTCATACTCTGGTGAGATCACTGAGTCGGCACCGATTTTTTCCAGCACTTTCTTAGCTGTCTGGCTTTTGACCTTGGCAATAACCCTTGGTACCCCCAAACTCTTACAGTGCATGACTGCAAGCACACTCGATTCCAGATTTTCCCCTGTTGCCACTACAACCGTATCACAGGTATCAATTCCTGCAGTTCTGAGGAGTTCCTCATCTGTAATATCGCCAACAACTCCACGCGCCAAAACTGGCTCAAACTGATTGATGTGCTCGGCGTGGTCATCGATGGCAATGATATTCATATCTTGCTTGGCTAGGGCCATTAGGACACTACTCCCGAAAATCCCCAAACCTAAAATTCCAATCGTACGATCTGACATAGTTCTTCCTTTCTTATCCAATACTAATATCTGCTTTCATATACTGAATCAAATCTTTCTTATCAGGCTGGTAATCCGCTAGACTAACCAACAAGGTCAAGGGACCGATACGGCCAATAAACATGAGCACCATGACAATGCTGAGAGCTAGCTTGCCCAGTTCTGGCGTCAGATTTGCCGTTACCCCAACTGTCGCAAGAGCTGAAATGGTCTCAAACATGAGGTAGATAAATCGCGGTGTTCCTTCTGCCGTAATTCCCAGCAACATCAAGCCCAACAAGAAGGTCATCAAAAAGATAATAAAGACACTAAAGGATTTTTGGACTGTGCGAGCCTCAATGGTTCTCTGCGCAACATTGGCATGAGGTAAGCCCAGCAATTCACTACGTGCAAAGACCAGTAAGACGAAGAAAGTCGTAATCTTGAGCCCCCCAGCCGTTCCTCCAGGCGCCCCACCCAAAAACATCTGTAGGATATAGATAAACAAGGTCACAGGCCGAGCTTGGGTATAGTCAATAGAAGCAAAGCCAGCCGTTCTCATGCTGACGGTTTGGAAAAAGCTAACCAGCACTTTCTCTGGAACACTGAGATTGCCAATGGTTCCTGGATTGTGCCACTCCGTAAAGAGTGTGGATACTGTCCCAAACAGCAAAATTCCTGCAGTCAAGAAGAGGACCAACTTGGTGTGGAAACGCAGACGGCGTTTTTTCTTCTTGTCAAACTGGGTTGCCAAGTCAAACCAGACCATAAAGCCAAGACCACCTGTGATAATCAAGCCAGCAATGACCAGATTGATCAAGGGATCCGTCTGAAAAGCCACTAAACTGCTACTGCCGAAATTATCAAAACCAGCATTACAAAAGGCTGAAATAGCTAAAAAGATAGAGGTGAAAATGCCTCGTCCCCAGCCAAACTCAGGAATAAAACGGAAACTTAGTAGAAAGGCACCCAAACCCTCCACCAGAAAAGTCGTCAAAAAGATGGACCGCATAAAGGCCTTCAGCGAGCGAGTCTCCCCATAACTAAAGCTCTCCTGAATGGTTTCACGACTGCGAAGACTAAGCTTTTGCTTCCCCTGAATGTAAAAGACCCCGATAAAGGTCATGAGCCCCAGACCACCGATCTGTATCAAGAGCATACAAATCAACTGACCCCAGACATTATAGGTAGTAGCCACTGGTTGCGTAAAAAGGCCAGTCACACAGACCATAGACACCGTCGTAAAAAGATGGTCAAAATAAGTAGCCTGCGAACCACTTGCCTGAACAAAAGGTAAACTCAAAAGAAGAGAGCCTATAAAAATAACTCCAGCGAAACTCAGAAAAATCCGACGAGCTGGCGAAAGTCCGCCCAAGGCTCTTTCAATTTTTTTAACAAATAATTTGAATAACATACATCCATTGTACCATAAAAAGAAGGAGAGTAGCTATATCTGAGAAGTTATCTCAAGGCAGAGTTCCAAGGCCTTCTCGAAAGCTTCTGAACCCCAGTCACGACTGTCGTACTGGTCCAAGTCTGCTAAGGAATCAGCTGTGAACAACAACTCTCCCCAGAGAACCCCACGCAGCTGAGCTACTGCCGCAAGCGCAGAACACTCCATCTCCACAACAGCACAGCCTTCTTCCTTACGATAAGACACCTTTTCAGCCGTTTCTCGGTAAAAACCGTCTGTCGTCCAGGTCATGACTTCTTCATAAGGAATCCCTCTGGCTTCCAAAACCTGCTCAATCGCAGTAATAGCCTCTGGCTGCATTTCCATATAACGAGAAGCTGCCACATAGTGATAACTAGCTCCTTCATCTCGCAGAGCCCGAACAGGTACTAGAAAGGCATTTTCCTCTATATCAGCTAGGACACCACAGGTCCCAGTCGAGATAATCTGCTCCACACCATAGCCAATCAACCAATCCATAAACTGGGCTGCTGGAGCTGAACCGACAGGAGACTGAGCCAGACAAATCTCCTCGCCCTTGTAATTGATAACATAGACTGGATAGGACTTAGTAGCAGAAACAAATTCGCCAACACAGTCCGCCCCTACTTCCCTTGCATAGCGGTCAATCTCCTCACCTAAAAAAGCATAGACACACTTCTTGGGCAAGTGCAAGTCCAGCCCCTCGTGATTAGGCATGATGACCGCCTGAGGGTTGTCATCAAACTCTAAAATAGGAATCGCATGTTTCTGAATCATAACCTACCTCCTCTAATTTTGTACTATTGTATCAAAAGCAGACAGAGTGTCAAGTAGGGGGCTGATAAACTGAGGAGAAAAAAGCATCCCAGTTTGAACTGCACCCCAAAAGTTAAATTTTTTCTGTCTAACTTTTGGGGTGCAGTTCACTTTTTAACCAGCTTTTTTTACTTCACAACAAGCTCATAACGTGTCTTACTAGTGAATATTTGACCGGCTTTAAGAATGACTTGGTCTTTGAGGTCACTGTGAATGGCATCTGGTAAAGCTTGCGCTTCAAGGGCAATCCCATTGTGCTGCACCATTGGCTGACCAGCCACAAGTACCCTCTCATCCACAAAGTTTGCTGTGTAGACAACAAAGCAAGGAGCCTCTGTCTTGAAAAGCAGGAAGCGACCTGAGTTTTGGTCATAAAGGAAACCAGCATTGTCATGGCCTGCAGGAAGGGCAAATGGATGATCTAAGCCAGATACCAGCTGGATTTGCTCATCTTCTTCTGCAAAGATATCCTTCAACAAGGCACCATTGTAGATGTGTTTTACTACGTCACGATTGGCATCTGGAGTTTTGACCGGAACACCGTCGGGAGCGATTGGATAAATACCCTCTGTGTTTAGTTGGAAGACATGGTGGTCAATCGTCTGCGTGAAGTCACCAGACAAGTTGAAATAGCTGTGGTTGGTTGGATTGACCAGCGTATCCTGATCTGTCGTCACCTTGTAGCTGATTTCGTAGGCACCAGTTTCTTCCAAGTAGTAACTGATCCAAATCTTGAGATTACCAGGGAATCCTCCTGTGCCATCTGTACGCTCTGTGTAGAGGGTTAAGCCATGGTCACTCACTTCAACTAGTTCAAACAAGCTAGAATCCCAACCAGTTGAACCACTGTGATTACAGTTGCTAGCATTATTAACCTCAAGGTCATAGGTCTTACCATTGAGCTCAAATGTCGCGCCTGCAATACGACCTGCTACAGGACCTACGCTCGCTCCATGCTTAGGACTATTGCCTACATAGCTATCAAAGTCATTAAATCCCAAGATAACATTGGCAAAATTTCCAGCCTTATCAGGTGTGACATAACGTAAGATGGTCGCACCATAAGTCATAACCTCAAGCTGATAGCCACCACCGTCCGTCTCAAAACGATAGGCCAAGACATCCTTGCCCTCAACATTTCCAAATACACGCTCTGTGTATGCTTTCATTCTGTTCTCCTTTTACTATTTCTCTCAAGCAAACAAACCATAGAAAGCCTACCGACAATCTATGGTTTATCTGATAATTTACAAATCCTCTTTCAAGAATTCATAAATATTGCCTTACTTTTGATATTCGTGGATGATAACACCTTGTACTACACGGTTCACTGTACCTGTAGGAGACGGTGTATCTGGTTTATTTTCTACCTTGAGTGAAGTCAATAGGGCAAAGAGTTGGGCATAAACGATGTAAGGGAAGACACGGTAAATATCATTCAAGACACCGCCACAACCAAGGACCACTTCTTTGACATTTTCAAGGCCAAAGGCTTGATCACTCAAAAGCACAACCCGACGAGCAATCTGATCACCAGCAACTTCACGAACCAAGTCCAAGTCGTACTTCCGAGTGTAGTCTGTTGTTGTACCAAAGACTAAGACAACTGTATCTTCGTTGATCAGAGATTTTGGACCGTGACGGAAGCCAACTGGACTTTCATACATGGTCGCAACTTGACCAGCTGTTAATTCCAAAATCTTCAACTGAGCTTCATGAGCAAGTCCAAAGAAAGGACCAGCGCCTAGATAGATGACACGATTAAAGTCGAGGTCAACAAGCTCTTTGACATCTTCTGCATTATCTAAAACTTTACGAGCAAGACTAGATACAACTTCAAAACGTTCAGCTTTCACAGCAAATTCTGTAGGATCAAAGACCAAGAGTGCTGTCAACATCATAGATGTAAAGCTAGAAGTCATGGCAAATCCAGCATCATTAGAGGCAGCTGGTTGCAAAAGCAAGAGATTGCGGTCATCTCCATGAGCTTGAAGAGCCAATTTACCATCTGCTGCGCAAGTAATCGTCACTTGATAAAGCTCATCCACCAAGGCTTTGGCCAAATCAACAGTTGCCACACTTTCAGGTGAATTTCCACTACGAGCGAAAGATACAAGGACAGTCGCCACATCTTTTTTCAAATAAGTTTCTGGATTGGCAACGATATCTGTTGTCGCAATAGCATTGAAATTCCATTTGCGTTCGTCATAGACTTCCTTAAAGTAAGGCACCAAGGTATCTCCCACATAAGCAGAAGTCCCAGCACCTGTCAAAATAACCTTGATATAGTCATGTTTATCCGCAATCCCTTGTAGGAAGGCTGCAATTTCTTCACGTTTTTCTTGATAAGATTCAAAAACTTCTTTCCATACATCAGGCTGTTGGTAGATTTCACGTGTCGTGATTTCTGCACCCAATTCAATCAAGTCTTCTTTTGTATAATGTAGCATTGAGTTCCTCTTTTTCTATCAAATATGGGAATGGGAGTAAGCCCCATTCCCATGTATATTCTATATAAGTTGTTCTGACGATTTTCACGTTGTCACATCGTATACTCAATGAAAATCAAAGAGCAAACTAGGAAACTAGCCGCAGGCTACTCAAAGCACTGCTTTGAGGTTGCCGGATAAGACTGACGAAGTCAGCTCAAAACACTGTTTTGAGGTTGTGGATAGAACTGACGGAGTCAGTAACCATATCTACGGCAAGGCGACACTAGTATGGTTTAAAGAGATTTTCGAAGAGTATTATTCATCTTCTTCATCATCGAAGCCCGCTAACAGGTCATTAACTTTCACAATGCTTTCTGCAGCACGGTTCTTATAGTCCGCATCTGCGCCTGTAAGGCTCGCATTGATAAATTCAATCACCATTGGAAGATTCATCCCTGCGTAAAGTTCGATGTCACGACCTTCCATGATCAAACGACTGACCACGTTACAAGGTGTCCCACCGAGAAGATCCGCAAAGACTAGGAAATCATCCAATCCTTCAATAGCAGCTTCAAATTTTTCAGTAAAGTCTTCTGGGCCATCTTCTGGAAGAAGAGCTACTGTGTAAATGTTGTCTTGTGGGCCCATAATCATTTCTGTGCTACCTTTAAGCTCCTCACAGAAGCGACCATGGCTCACCAAAATTAATGATTTGGTCATAAGGAATTACATTCCAAATGCAAAGTGACCAAGGGCAGAAAGACCTACTGCAAGAGCGATAATGATACCGATAGCTTTAGTAGAAGTCATACCTTTCTTACCAAGCAACCAGAAGATAAAGGCAGTAAAGATTGCTGGAAGCAAACGTGGGAAGATTTGGTTCAAGATGTCTTGGAAATCAATCATCTTTTCACCGATTGGCAACTTGTAAGAAATTTCAAAGTTGATCATTGTTGCTACAAGAGCACCCATCATGAAGACACCAAGTACAGATGCAGCGTCAATCAAAGCTGTCAAGGTACTTTGCATGTTGTTGATAAGGTTAACCCCTTCTTTGTAAGCAAATTCCAACTGTTTCCAACGGAAGATGTCATAAGCAACTGCAACTGCAATCCAAAGGAAGATACCCCAAGGTTGGCCAGCGATAGCCATAGTTGCTGCGACTGACCCCATGATGGCAGGTACAAGCGAACCAAAGATTGTATCTCCAAGAGGAGCGAATGGCCCCATCAAACCTGTCTTGATACCATTAACGGCGTCTTTTGAACCCACACCATCTTTTTCTTCCATGGCAAGGTCAAAACCAGCGATAATGGTATGGAAGAATGGTGAAGTATTGAAGAATTGAGTATGAACTTTCATCATTTCTTTCAATTCAGGAGTTCCATCCCCATACATTTTACGCAATTGAGGCAAGATCATGTAAAGGTAACCAGAAGCTTGCATACGTTCGTAGTTCCAACCTAATTGGAAAGTAAACAAGCTACGTTTGTTGATTTGATTAAAATCTTCTTTTGTTAGTTTGTAATTAGAATTCGTCATCTTCGATTTCCCCACTTTCTGATGGTGTAGAAGGTGCTGCTACAGCTACTTTTTGGCTATTTTTGAAGTGAAGCACTGCAAGGAAAATACCTACGATAGAAATACCAATCATAGACAAACCTTTGAAGTTGTTCACGAAACCAATTTTTTCAGCAACTTCAGCAGGAAGAGTACCTACGATACCAGCAACAGCGCCACCAAGACCTGTTACATATGAGTAAAGAACAGTCAACATAGCTGTCAAACCAAATCCCATAGCAAGGTAGTGAAGGTTACGTTTAACTGGAAGGTAACGAAGCAAGATTGCAAATCCAAGACCTGGAAGCATACGTCCTGCGAGTGTCAAACCATCTGCAATCCATTGGTATTCTGTCACTAAGTCTACTACATGTTGTACAAAGGCACCACCAAAAGCAAGGGCAAAGAAGACTGGAAGGGCACGAGATAGAGCCCACGGAATCGCACCAAGCAAGTAGTTGCGTTCAATACCTTTATAGTCATAGCGTTCGATTGCAGCATCCACACGGTGAGCGAAGAAGGTAGTAGTCATACGACCAAGAACGTCGAAGTAAGTCAAGAGAGCTGCTACTGGAACAGCGATTGTTGTAATTGCAAGGTCTGTAGCGATTCCTTGTGAAACAGAGAAAGCTGTTGCAAGAACCGCACCAGAAGTTGCGTCAATACGAGAAGCACCACCAAAGGTACCTACCCCAAGTACGAACAACTGCAAGCTACCACCGATAAACAAACCAGTTGTCAAATCTCCCATGATTAAACCAGTAATAAAACCAGCAAATACAGGGGAACCTGCAGATGAAACGATCGTCAACTCATCACAGATTTGATAAGCTGAGTACAAAGTGAGAAGTAAAATTTGCCACCATTGTATCATAACAATGACCTCCTAAAAATTTTTTCCTATTTTAATAAGCTCAAAAAGTCTGAAATTGGATCATTTGGAACCATTTGAGCAGTAAGTTTAACACCTTTTTCTGCCAATTTGTGGAAGTCTTCCACATCCTTGTCCACTACGTTGATAGAACGTGTGATGGGGCGAGTTTCTGGTGTTTGAGACATATTCCCAACATTAAGGGTTTCAATTGGTACACCTGCTTCAACCAAACCAAGGAAGCGGTCTGGTTTGCGAGCCACGATAAAGAGACGTTGGCTATCATATTTTCCAGCAAGAATATTGGCTGCCGCTTTTTCAATTGGCAAAATACTCAATTTCACACCTGGTGGTGTCGCAAGTTTCAAACCACTCTTTTCAACGTCGTTGTTGACAACTTCGTCATCTACAACCATAATACGTGAAACATTTAGTTTTCCAGCCCAAAGATTGGCTACTTGTCCGTGGATCAAACGTCCATCGATACGGCATCCTACAATTGTCATAAGTTTTCCCCCTTTATGTGTTTTAGTGTAGGTTTACGAGTTAAATGAATCTCTTCTTTATATTCACCCTCTGTCTCAAAGATAATGATGCGGTTTGCACCTTCCTTGAGGTAGCTATGAGGAATATAAAGCGAGAGGGTCGGTCCGACGTTCCAAAAACGTCCTAGGTTCTGCCCATTAACAAAGGCAACTCCCTTACCAAACTCAGACAAGTCTAGGTAAGTATCTTTTGGCTCTTGGACTGTAAAGTCATAAGCGTAAAAGGCTGGTTGTCCTTCTGTCCATCCTTTTGAAAAATCAATTTTCTCAGGATTGTCTAGTGGGAGCGGATAGTGTTTCCAGTTTAGTAAGAAGTGCAAATCCTTACAAACCCCTGTCCGAATTCCCTTACGTTGCGTATCCGCTAAGAACTTGTGTCCATAGTTGACACGCCCCATATTTTCTACCAAGATATCTAGTCTAGATAGCGCTTTCTTTTCGCCTTGATAAAAAATATCTTCCCCAATCTCTGTCTGATATTGGGTTTCAACCCACTGACCATCGACATAAAGCTGGGCTCTATCTCGACCATCAATGATACGAAGTCTTTCTTCTTCTGCATCCCAGTTTGTTTCTGTTCGATAAAGTAGGTAGCCATAACTTTGTCCCAACTCCTCCATCTTTTTAGGATAGAGACTTTCTACAGGACTGGACAAGCTATCCAAGGTTTCAAACAAGGAAACTTTTTCAACCAGTGGAATAGCATCCAACTCCATACTCTCTTTGTAGAGTGGTTCCAACTGGGGATACTCTGGGAAATGTGTTGCCATCATCTTCTTGACTGCCAAATATTTGGCAGTTGGATTTCCTTCTTCATCCAGAAGGGCATCGTAATCATAAGATGTAACTTGTGGCAGGTCCAAAGTCCCTCGAGCTGAGCAACCATTCATGAAACCAAAGTTTGTACCACCATGGAACATGTAGAGATTGATAGAGCCTTGTTCCAAAACCTCTCGAACTGCATCTGCCAACTCTTTCGGATCCCGTGTGATAATCGGCTCTTTCCAACGATTGAACCAGCCATCCCAGAACTCCATACACATGAGCGGCCATTTCTTGCCATGTTCATCAAAGAATTCCTGCATCTGTGAAAAGTTGTACGGAGCTTTAGAACCAAAGTTTCCTGTTACAAAGAGGTCATCTTCGATCAAAGTTCCAGCTTTCAGAGTAGCTCTCCATGGACCATCTGATGTAAAGAGGGGACAGGTTACGCCACGCTCTTCCATCAACTGTCGAATTGCTCTCAGATAAGCCTTATCTTCTCCATAAGAACCATATTCATTTTCAACCTGCATAATGAGGATATTGCCACCATTGTCCAACAAATGTGGCACCAACCGTGACAAGAGCTGGTCATAGTAGCGACCGACAGCTTCAATATAAGCAGGATCTGAGGAACGAAGCCTCATATCTTTGGTTAAAAGCCAAGCTGGTAAGCCACCGAATTCCCACTCCGCACAGATGAAGGGAGAGGGACGAACGATAGCGTAGAGACCCAAATCTTGTGCTGTCTGAAGAAATCGCTCCAAATCCAGAGCTCCTTCAAAGTGAAACTCACCCTCACGAGGCTCGTGTAAATTCCAAGCTACATAAGTCTCTACTGTATTAAAACCAAGAGCCTTCAAGTTATAGAGCGAATGATACCAATCTTCTGGAGGAACCCTAAAATAATGAATGGCGCCAGATAAAATCTTAAATGATTTTCCATCGAGATAGAAATCATCTCGTATCTCAAATCGTGTCATATTCTTACCTTCTGACAACTAAAGTTTACGCTTTCATTTGTTGATATAGTAAATATATCTCAATATCTGGCATTTGTCAATAGGTTTTCACAATTTTTTTCATTTTTCACTAAATTTTACACAAAAAATTTATAAAAATCTTGTAATCTATAGTCATAACAACATTTTAGTACCATGTATAAAAATGTATGTTTTTCTATTTATTCCTATGTAAATTAACCTTATAGCCTATTATTCTAATTTTTTTATTCAAAAGGCTACTATTCTTTCCAGTTTTATGGTAAAATCTTTAACGGAGAAGGAAAATCGAGGTGAAAATATGGCAATTCCAAAGTATCAATATATTAAAGATGAGTTAAAGAACAAAATCATTTCTGGTCAATTCGCTAGTGGAGATAAATTCTACACTGAAGCTGAATTGATTGCAATGTATGATGTAAGTTCTATCACAATTGTTCGTGCCTTAAACGACCTTGCCAAGGATGGCTATATTGTCCGCCAACAAGGAAAGGGTACATTCGTTTCACGCGCACGCAAACACAAACTCGTAGAGTTTTCAGATGTAGAAGTTTTTGAAACTAAAGATGATAAAGTTACCGTCCTTTCTATTGAACGCGGAAATAAACTAAGCTACTTAGAAAAACTTGGATTACGTGGTGACCAGTTCTACTATAAGATTGAGCGCGTACGTAAATCAAACGGTGTTGTATACATTTACCATACATCTTACATCCCAGAACAATACATCAACGCAAATTATCCAAACCTTGAATACTATAGCTCTATCTATAGCCGTTTCAAATTGGATTACCACATTCACATGAATGATGAACATTTTGAAGAAATCAATGAAATAGCATTTCCAACTCCAGAACACGTGGTTTCCATCCTAGGAATCAATGATCAATTTCCTACTGTCCTTCAGACCAAGATTACGAAACTCGAATCTACTGGTCAAGTTTTGGAATATAGTGAAACCTACAAACGATCTGATTACTACAAGATTAAATTCATCTCATGTGACCGTGATCACTAAGAAGAAAGCCGAAGCCTAATCGCTTGGGCTTTTTCTATGTTTATTATATCCCATCAAAACTGTATTTTCTATATGTTAATGAAGATCGATTAAATTTGTTTAAATTTTACTAAAATATTGGGAATCTTTTTAGCAAAAAAGCTTTAATAAACAAGAAAAACCGAAGTTCTTCTACTCCAGTAAATAGAGTAATAGAACTTCGATTTTATTTTAATTATCCTAAACCAAGACGTTCAAAGATAGCATCCACTCGTTTAGTGTAATAAACTGGGTTAAAGATCTCATCGATTTCTTCTTGTGTAAGGCGTGAAGTTACTTCTGGGTCTGCTTCAAGAAGTGGTTTGAAGTCTACTTGGTTGTCCCAAGAGTAGGCTGTTTTTGGTTGTACCAAGTCATAGGCTTGCTCACGGGTCATGCCTTTTTCAATCAAGGTCAACATAGCGCGTTGGCTGAAAATCAAACCAAATGTCGAGTTCATGTTGCGGATCATATTTTCTGGGAAGACCGTCAAATTCTTGACAATATTTCCGAAACGATTGAGCATGTAGTCAATCAAAATAGTTGTATCCGGTGTGATGATGCGCTCAGCTGATGAATGGGAAATGTCGCGTTCGTGCCAGAGAGCGACGTTTTCATAGGCTGTAATCATGTGACCACGGATGACACGCGCTAGACCTGTCATGTTCTCAGAACCGATAGGGTTGCGTTTGTGAGGCATAGCTGAAGAACCTTTTTGACCTTTGGCAAAGAACTCTTCCACTTCGCGCTGCTCAGATTTTTGCAGGCCGCGAATCTCAGTCGCCATACGTTCGATAGAAGTCGCGATACTTGCAAGAACTGCAAAGTACTCAGCGTGAAGGTCACGAGGAAGCACCTGTGTAGAGATTTCTTGAGCACAGATACCCAATTTATCGCAGACGTATTGCTCTACGAATGGTGGGATGTTGGCAAAGTTACCAACCGCACCAGAAATCTTACCAGCTTCCACACCAGCAGCCGCATGCTCGAAACGCTCGATGTTGCGCTTCATTTCGCTATACCAAGTCGCCAATTTCAGACCAAAGGTTGTAGGTTCAGCGTGCACACCGTGGGTACGCCCCATCATGATGGTGAACTTATGCTCCTTAGCCTTGTCAGCGATGATGTTGGTGAAGTTTTCAAGGTCACGACGGATGATGTCGTTGGCCTGCTTATAAAGGTAACCGTAGGCCGTATCCACCACGTCAGTTGATGTCAAGCCGTAATGGACCCACTTGCGCTCTTCACCAAGAGTCTCAGAAACCGCACGCGTAAAGGCAACTACGTCATGGCGAGTCTCCTGCTCAATCTCCAAAATACGGTCGATGTCAAAGTCCGCTTTCTCGCGAATCAAAGCCACATCTTCCTTAGGGATTTCCCCCAACTCAGCCCATGCCTCGTCAGCCAAGATTTCCACCTCAAGCCAAGCACGGTATTTATTTTCTTCACTCCAAATATTCGCCATCTCAGGGCGAGAATAACGGTTGATCATCTTTTAGCTCCTTTATAACTTAAATAGATTTACAATTTATTAATATTAATAAAAGCGTACAATAAATATAATAATCCTATCAAGATACAAATCATGAATATAAAATATAGGATATCAAAAAATCTAGCGGTTTTAATAATATTTTTAATAGTAAAATACATACCTGAAAGTATAAATATAACATATAATACCCAGACACATAATTGTATACGATTGATAGTAATTATAGATAGGTGTAACAAAGAAAAAAGCCAAACACTTATAGGTATAATTATAAAGTAATTGACAATGGCTATTATAATATTGATAGCTACAAGGACAGCTATTATTATTACAATATCCGTTTTGGTATATATCTCACCTGTTTTTGATAGTGTAAATCTTTCGAACTTACTTAAATTTGATTTTGTAGGATTTGCTTGAATAAAATTAACAGTTGTCCTATAGTCTTCTCTAGCTCGTACTATTCTAGCTTTTCCATACCATCTAACAATTAACAGTACTATTCGTATGAATAAATATAATATAGCTAGTACAATAACTAGATTAAAAAGTTCAAATAGTCTATTTTGTACCCACACCCAAAACTTTCCAAACCATTCTATCATTTTCTAACCTCCTTAGAACATTCTAATAAAAATGGATGTAGGTTTGATAGTAATGAATTGTTAGATTTTCCTAATAGGGATACCATATACCGATCAATTTGTTGTATTAAAATAGCATCTTCCACTGATAAGTTTTTTATACTTCTTTTCCTTCTTATTTTTTTACATACATTATCAATCTCTCTCATTCTTGTAAATAATTCTTCAATTAAAAAGTTTGTTTGCGCAACATTACATGTCTCTCTTACTCTCTCCAAGTCAGATATCATTTCTCTTATCGAAATTAATCCTTCAGAAAACAATATTGAATCCGTTGTTTCATTATATTTCATTATTCTCTGCTTCGCGATATTAATCACTGGATCTGAAAGCAAGGTATGTAATTTACTACGGGCTGGCTCGAGTAAATGTTCTTCTGGAAAAATAATCTCATTCATTTTCAAACTCTTCTTTTCCAATAAACACAGATGGATAGTGCGGTAAACTATTAAGGTTAGTATCCAACGGCACATCATAGATAACTAAATAGTTTTCTGGGTATTGAGCAACTAGCTCTTCATACTTAGCTTTCATTTTTTCGTGATCGCTACTAGCATACAAGACTTCGACAACTGCTCCAGTCTTATCCTTTTCAACAAAAGCATTTACGATGATTTGAATCATATCAATGTCCCCCCTTTAAATAATACCTAGGTCAGCCCTTATGACTTGTTCAAGTTCCCAACGAATATCATCCAATTTATTGTTTCTACCATCGTTATATTCTAAAGGTCTACCTGCAATAAAAGCGTTGTGCCAAGTAACATCAAACTTGACTAAGCAATTTTTTACGTCTTGATTGGCATACAATTCAATAATCTTATCGGTACTTCTAAATCGTTCATATTCTTTCTTAGCTAAAAAATACTGATTTTTGATTTTTTCTATTTCCTTGATATAATATTCTCTATTCCGAATTTCTGTTTTGATATCTTCTTCATCTTGATAAATAAGACCTTTTCGCTCTAATCGCTTTTGATAATCTTCCTTAATCTGAATTTCCAAAATTCTATTCACCGTATCAAAGTTTTCTGAATGAAAGTTAGGTCCATATGATAATAGAGTCATGACATCATATGGAGTTCTATTTGGAAATAAAGATATTATCCTGATTAACTCGTTATAAGGTTCCGTTAATTTTTCTTGTTTTTGTACTTGACTTTGTATTTTTCGTTCTTGTATCTTCGATTTTCGTTTATCAACATAGATATAAATCCCCCATAAAAAGCCAAGAATCCCTACAATCGCTAATACAGATTGCCAATTAAAATAGCCGTGTTCATTTGTAAAAAACTTATCCACTAAAAATCTATCCCTTTCCCAAACTCAACCACACTATCCGGCACATCACTAAACAAAGTCACATGTCCCATCTTGCGGTTGTGCTTCGCTTCTATTTTACCATACAGGTGGAGGTGGGCGCTTGGATTTTCTGTGACATATTTTTCAGCAGCCTCGACATGCTGGCCGAGAACGTTGAGCATGACAGCTGGAGCATGCAGTTTAATAGCTGGTAATGGTGCTCCAAGAACACCCAAAATATGCGTGTCAAACTGGGAGAAATCACAGGCTTCGATTGAATAATGGCCTGAATTGTGTGGACGTGGGGCAATTTCGTTGACAATGATATCATCAGCCGTCGCAAACATTTCCACACAAAGGGTGCCAGACAAGTTCAGTTGTTCTGCGATTCGCACTGCCATGGTTTTGGCTTTATCAGCTAGACTTTCTGAAATGCGAGCTGGGACGATAGTATTTGAAAGAATGTTGTTGCGGTGGATATTTTCCTGAACTGGGAAGACTGTCACGCCCTTGCCATTTCCTGACACGATGACAGAAATCTCAAGGTCGAAGTTGACAAATTCCTCCAAAACGCAGTCTGCTGAGTCAGCTAGCGCATAGGCTTCTGCCAAGTCTGCTTCTGAACTAATAACCTTTTGTCCATGCCCATCGTAGCCACCGGTCGCCGTCTTGAGGACATAGTTTTTAGAAAGGTCGATATCTGCCAAATCTTGACTTGAAGTCACAACCTTGTAGGGTGCGACAGTGACTTGTGCCTTGTTGGAAAGGAAGTCCTTTTCAAAAATGCGATTTTGGGAAATACGGAGCAGGTCTGTCCCTTGAGGGAGCTGACCATCCTTGATGACAGCATCTAGTCCGTCGGCATCGACATTTTCAAACTCATAGGTGAGGATATCGCAACGCTCAGCCAACTGACGAAGAGCGTCCACATCGTTATAAGGAGCCACAATGATTTCCGCCACGCGAGAGGCAGGACAATCTGCCGCAGGATCCAGCGCTATAACCTTGTGCCCCATGTAGATAGCAGAGATAGCCATCATCTGACCCAGCTGGCCGCCACCGATAATTCCGATTGTTTTAGATGAGCTCATTTGTCGACTCCTCTGCGATTTTTCCTTGTTCTTCTGCAAAATCTGCCAAAGCTGTCGCAATAGCTTGGTCCTCTACTGAGAGGAGACGGAGGGCAAAGAGAGCCGCATTTGTCGCACCAGCTTCACCGATAGCCATTGTTGCCACAGGCACACCGCCCGGCATCTGTACGATAGAGTAGAGCGAGTCCACGCCACTAAGGGCACGCGATTTGACAGGTACCCCAATGACAGGAAGGGTTGTTTTGGCTGCTACCATACCTGGCAAGTGAGCTGCCCCACCAGCACCAGCGATGATAACCTTGATGCCACGGCTACGGGCCTCTTCTGCATGCTTGAACATGAGGTCTGGTGTACGGTGGGCAGAGACAACTTTCTTTTCGTAGGCTACACCGAAGCGGTCTAAGACTTCTGCTGTTTTTTGCATGGTTGCCCAGTCGGATTTTGAGCCCATGATGATGGAAATAATTGGTTTAGTCATAATTTCCCTTTTCTTTCCTTTCTTTTTTCAATCACCTTAAGTTGTGAGGGACGGCAGCAGCCACCAAAGGTGTCTCATGCCTAAATTGAAAGCCCAAGGTTTTCCAATTTCCCTGAACGATTGGATTGTCATCCAATCGTTTTTTCACAACGGCGGTGATTGTTATATATTAGTTCGCTAACGCTCGCAAGTTATGCGACCATTATCGTATTTGGCGACTTCGTCGCGTTATTCTTATATCTTTACTTAATTGCCTTGCTTCCAATATCTTTTCGGTAGAAGAGGCCTTCTGTTTTTTGTTGAGATAGTTCTTGGTAGATAGTGTTTTGGGCTTCTTTGACGGTATCTGCGGTGGTGACGAGCATATAGACACGGCCACCGTTTGAGAGCAGTGCTCTGCTATTGTCCGCAAACTTAGCTCCGGCATAGTAGGTGATGATATCACCCTCTGTCTTAGCTGGCAACTTGACGCCTTTTTCATAGTCTAGTGGGTAGCCATTTGATGCGACAACCACACCCAGAGTCACACCCTTGTCCGTCCAGGTGATGTTTGGCTCCTTGCCATCGAGGATATCCGTAATATTTTGTGCAAAGTCAGATGTTAAACGAGGCAAGATAATCTGTGTTTCAGGATCTCCAAAACGAGCGTTGAACTCGATGACCTTAGGTCCATCAGCTGTCAGAATAAGCCCTGCGTAAAGGACACCAAGATACGGACGACCTTCTTTGATCATCCCTTCAAGAACTGGCTTGACAATAGTCTCGACCGCTGTGTCAACCACGCTCTGTGGCAAGTGAGGAACTGGCGCATAGGCACCCATCCCACCAGTGTTAGGCCCCTTATCGCCATCGTAGGCACGTTTGTGGTCTTGCGCTGTCGGCATGATATAGAACTTGTCCCCATTGACAAAGGCAAAGAGTGAAAATTCCTCTCCTTCAAGGAATTCCTCAATAACCACACGCGCACCTGAATCACCAAATTTATTGTCCAAAAGCATCTCATGAGTGGCTTCGACCGCTTGCTCGACTGTCTCAGCAACGACAACACCCTTCCCAAGCGCCAAGCCATCCGCCTTGACTACGATAGGCGCACCATGCTTTTCGATATAGGCCTTGGCTTCCTCGAAATCTGAGAATGTGCCATAGGCTGCTGTCGGAACGCCGTATTTGACCATGATTTCCTTAGCAAAATCTTTGGACCACTCCAGCTCTGCTGCCAATCTTGTCGGACCAAAGGCCTTAAGCCCAGCTTGGTTAAAATCATCCACAATACCAGCAGCAAGGGCGTCATCTGGCCCTATAAAGGTCCAAGCAACATCGTTGGCTTTTACAAACTCAATCAATTCATAATGTTCGGAAATAGAGATGTTTACCAATTCCAAACCATCCAGAGTCATCCCATCATTCCCAGGAGCTACAAATACTTTTTCAACGTCTTTTGACTTAATCAACTTCTTAGCAATCGCATGTTCACGACCACCCGAACCGACAACTAACAGCTTCATTTCTCAACCTCTTTTGCGAATTATTTACTAATATTATATCACAAACGTTCGTTTTAATCTTATTTCACTCAGCATTTTTACGCAAAAAAGGAAAGAAACTGTTTTCTTCCCTTTAGTGTTCTTAATGTCTAAAATGTCTCACGCCTGTGAAGACCATGGTCAAGCCGTATTTATCAGCAGCTTCGATGGATTCCTGATCACGGACCGATCCACCTGGCTGGATGATGGCCTTGATACCTGCTTTGGCGATTTCTTCCACGTTATCCGCAAATGGGAAGAAGGCATCCGAAGCAAGCACAGCGCCGTCAAGGCGGTCTTTGGCTTGGTCAATGGCAATACGAACAGAAGCCACACGGTTGGTTTGACCTGGTCCAACACCCAGCGTCATATGATCATTGGTCACGATGATACCGTTTGATTTGACGTATTTAATAGCTTTCCAAGCAAACTCAAGAGCTGTCGCTTCTGTCTCAGTTGGCTGACGTTTGGTCACCACTTGCCAATCGGCTGGGCTTTCCTTGACCACGTCTTGATTTTGCACAAGGATACCACCAACTACACCTGTGTATTCTGCTTCTGCTTCACTGGCATCTTGTGCGTCAAATGGCAAGGCAAGGATACGCAAGTTTTTCTTTTTATTGGTCAAAATGGCTAGCGCTTCATCCGTATAGCTTGGTGCGATGATGATTTCGAGGAAAACACCATGCATCTTTTCAGCTGTCGCAGCATCCACCTCACGGTTGAGAACGACGATCCCACCAAAGATAGACACTGGGTCAGACTCATAAGCGTAGTCCCAAGCAGTCTCGATGTCATCAGCCTGACCAATTCCACATGGATTCATATGTTTGAGAGCCACAACGGTTGGACGATCTTTGAAGTCACGGATGATACAAATGGCAGCGTCAGCATCACGGATGTTATTGAATGATAATTCTTTCCCATTGAGCTGTTTTGCTGAAGCAATCGAGTAGTCAGTCGGCAAAGCTTTTTGGTAGAAATCCGCGTCTTGTTGAGGGTTCTCACCGTAACGCATAGCTTGTTTGAGGTCATAGGTCAAAGTGAGCTTTTCAGGTTTGCTTTCTCCGACTTGAGCTGTGAAATACTCTGCAATCAAGGCATCATAAGCCGCTGTGTGACGGAAAACTTTGGCTGCCAAACGTTGACGCGTTTCGTAAGTCGTTTCACCATTGGCTGACAACTCGTCCAAAACCACTATATAGTCAGCAGGGTCTACCACAACCGTCACGCTGGCATGATTCTTCGCTGCTGAACGAAGCATTGATGGACCACCGATATCGATGTTTTCAACGGCATCCGCATAAGTCACGTCTGGTTTAAGAATAGTTTCCTTGAATGGGTAAAGGTTGACCACAACAAGGTCGATAAGCTCGATTTGATTATCCTTGGCTGCTTCCAAGTGGCTATCCAAATCACGACGAGCGAGGAGCCCACCGTGGATATTTGGATGAAGAGTCTTGACACGACCATCCATCATTTCTGGGAAACCAGTCACATCGTCAATGGCAATGGTGTTCACCCCAGCATTATCAAGGGCAACCTTGGTTCCACCTGTTGAGATGATCTCCCAACCGAGTTTTTTAAGTTCTTGGGCAAATTCAACAATGCCCGCTTTGTCTGAGACGCTGATTAAGACGCGTTTAGTCATTTTTCTTCCTTTCATTCCTAGTTTATATATCTAAAAATTATTGACGAACTTCATCTGAATCAACTTTTTGAAACATTTTTAAAAAATTTATATAATTATCTGTAAGTTCTGTAGGAATTTCAATTTTAAATTGTCTTGTTTCCATATATTCTTCAGAAATCTTATTCAATCCCCAACTTGATAATAAATTTATAAGTTCATCAGCAATGCGGATATCTCTTTCACGAATTTCATCAAGTCTCCAATCACTTTTATCCTTAGATAAATCTTGTACCAATGTAATTGATGATTTTTGATAAGTTTCTTTCTTCTTAGCAAAATATCCGTTACTAGCAATAATATTCAGTTTCTTCTCAAAAGGTATCTTATTACCAATATGTTCTATCAAATCCCTAACTTCTCTTTCTGAATTATCTGGAAAGAAACTAGTTTGCCACTTTTGAGGTAAAATATGCTCTATTTCCCATTTTTCTGGTAATAATTCATCTTGTTTTTGATAAGCCAGTACCTTTAGAAGCATCCGAACCGTATTTCGATGTGCATTCTTTACTTTTTCTTTGAATTCTTCTTCATCAACTAAAGAGAAATCAAATTTAGGTGTTTTAGATTGATAAACTGAGGCATTCAAATTTAAAATACTACGCTTGACTGCGTTTATTGTTGGAGTAACTACGTACCTTGCTGACAAAACTGCAAATAAATTTCTTAAAAAGTTCAAAAAATCTGACTCAAAATTTTCAGAGCTTTTGTAACGTAAATAATATATTACTACAGGATACTTCCAAAATTCATTCGGATAAGAGGATAGAGAATCCAGTACTTTAAGAATTTCTTTATTCTCTGACCAATTCTCGCCTTCCACAACTATCCTATTATTAATAACTGTCCATAAACTTACTAGTAAACGAAGATTCGTCAATAAGTCACTTTGATATAATTTTTCAAATTGATTCTGAGAATAGTATTTTCTAATACCCGGAGTTGTAGTATTTCTATCATTCTCTTTAGCTCTCAGATAAAACATATAGTAATAAAACAACTTTTGAATACTCTCATTTGCATTTGATGCGGATTCATCAATCAGTTTCCACTCTTCGATAAAATCCTTTTTCTGACTATTGTCTATATAGTTATATATCTTAGCCTTAAAAATATCTGCATCAGATAAAGCTAGTCCTCTATCATTTAGTGTAGAAAATATTGTCAGTGCAGTATCCTGTGAATCAGCAGTAATAGGAAGCAAAATAGCTCTATTTAAAACATTTTGAATAAACCAGTAAAACAATTCTGGTTCTTTACTTGCATAATCTTCAATTAACTCCACAAATAACTTATAGTTTTCAGAATAAGTGTCTTTTCTTCCTTTTTCTGTTTCTCCCGTAACTAATATATTTGTAAAAATATTATTTTCTTCTTCACCAACAACTCTTGAAACTATTAAGACTTTTTCAAAATCAACTTCTGCCGTAAGTTCATCTTGTTCCCACATTGCTGCTTCAATCTGTCGCATAAAATTCTTTGACTGAAGAGTTTCACTCATAGAACTCAGTTTAGAATATAGAGCTCTTAAAAGCAAAAATAAAGAAGTAATGCGTTGCTGCCCATCTATAATTTCTTGTTCGTTCTCATCATTCTCATATGCTACAATAGTGCCTAAAAAGTATGTACTGTCTTTTTCTTCACCACTGGTATACTCAACTAAGTCATCAAATAGAGTCTGAATCTGATCAGTTGTCCATGCATATGGTCTCTGATATTCTGGAATAGCGAATTTCTTATTTTTCCCTGATCCAAGTAATTCCTTTACAGTCTGTTTATTAACCTCTATAGTTGTTGCCATATTTAACACTTCCTCTCCACTCCCAAACTATCCAACACCTCTGGATACAACTTGTACTCTGCCTCATGAATGCGAGCTTCAAAACTTTCGATGGTATCATCAGCTAACCTTGGCACGCGCACTTGTTTGATAATCTTTCCTGTATCCACACCTGAATCCACCCAATGAATGGTCACGCCGCTCTCAGCAACTCCAGCATTCCAAGCATCCTCAATCCCATGAGCTCCTGGAAACTCTGGCAGGTAGGCTGGATGAATGTTGATAATCCGACCTTCATAAGCCGACAATAAAGTTGGCCCAACGATTTTCATGTAGCCTGCTAGACAAACCAAGTCAATCTGGTGCTCTTCCAAAGCTCGACAAGTGCTGCTTCGTAGTCTGCCTTGCTCTCAAACTCCTTGAGTTCAAAAGCATAGGACAGAACGCCGAGCTTGTCTGCACGTTCGAGCACATAGGCGTCACGATGGTCTGAAAAGACAAACTCCACTGGAAATTCTTCGGCAATCACCTGAAAATTTGAGCCATTACCAGAGGCAAAAACCGCTATTTTTTTCATTTGATGATGACACTTTCGTTTTCTTTCTTGACGATGCGACCAATTTCATAGACTGGTTCATCCAACAATTCCTTGACACGACTTACATTTTCAGGGCTAACTGCCAGCATGAGTCCCACACCCATATTGAAGATTTCAAACATTTCTTCATGTTTGATTTTACCATATTTTTCAAGGACTTTGAAAATTGGAAGCACGGAAACCTTGTCTTCTTCAATCTCAGCTGCTAAGTCAGCTGCAAACATACGAGGGACATTCTCGATAAAGCCACCACCTGTGATGTGGGCAATGCCGTTGACCAACTCTTCCTTGATGAGTGGCAAAACAGCCTTGACATAGATACGAGTTGGCTCAAGAAGAACTTCCTTGAGTTGCTTGCCTTCCAATTCTGGCAGGACTTCCTCACCTGTGTAATCCGCAAAGACACGACGGACGAGTGAGTAACCATTTGAGTGAATCCCATTTGAAGCAAGTCCGAGGAGAACATCTCCCTCTGCCACTTTTGAACCGTCAATGATTTGAGATTTTTCAGCCACACCGACCGCAAAGCCAGCCAAGTCATAGTCATCTTCGCTGTACATACCAGGCATTTCAGCAGTTTCCCCACCGATGAGGGCAGCACCTGCCTGCACACAGCCTTCTGCCACACCAGCGACAACTTGTTCTAGCTTAGCTGGTTCATTCTTCCCTGTCGCCACATAGTCGAGGAAATAGAGGGGTTCCGCACCTGCAGCAATGATATCATTGACACACATGGCCACACAGTCCTGACCGATGGTATCGTGCTTGTCGTATTTGATAGCCAACATGAGTTTGGTTCCGACACCGTCAGTCCCTGAAATCAAGACGGGTTCTTTAACCCCAGTCTTTGAAAGGTCAAACATACCACCAAAGCCACCCAGAGCTCCCATGACACCTGCACGCTCCGTACGAGCCACGTGCTTTTTAATCCGTTCAACAACTTCATAACCCGCTTCAACATCCACACCAGATTGAGCGTACGCATTTTTATTTGCCATTTTATTTTTCCTTTTCTTTTTTTGGGAAAGACTGCGACGTATTTTTAGATAAACAATTATTTTATCTAATACTCAATGAAAATCAAAAAGCAAACTAGGAAGCTAGCCGCAGGCTGTACTTGAGTACGGCAAGGTGAAGCTGACGTGGTTTGAATTTGATTTTCGAAGAGTATAAAAATACTAGTCAGGGTTCTAGCTTTGCCCCATAGGAGAAAGCGTCTACTGACAAATGCTTTAGCTTTTAGTCAGTAGTGAGACGTGGGGCATAAGCATTTTTATTTGTCATTTTGTCTCCTCTTCCTTTCCTTTAATGGAGGATCTATTATCTATTTGTAAAAACTGGTCTTTTCTTCCAAACTTCTACGATAGTCTTCTTCATAGTCGTAGAGAGGCGTTGGGTAATCACCATCAAAATAAGCGACACAGAGACCGCCATTTGGCGCATCTGTTTCAATCCCAATCGAATCAATCAACCCCTCAACAGAAAGATAGGTCAGACTGTCCGCACCAATGATTTGGCAAGTTTCTTCAACAGTATGATTGGCTGCAATCAGCTCTTGACGGGTCTGGATATCAATCCCGTAGAAACATGGATAAGCTAGTGCTGGACTACCAATGGCAACGTGAACTTCAGTCGCACCCGCTTCTTTCAAGAGCTGAACGATACGACGAGAGGTTGTTCCACGTACAATAGAGTCATCAATCATAACCACACGCTTGCCTTTTACAACACCAGAAACAGCAGATAGTTTCATCCGCACCCCTTGCTCCCGCAATTCTTGAGTCGGTTGGATAAAGGTACGTTGGGTGTATTGGTTCTTGATAAGACCCATTTCATTTGGCAAACCAGATTCTTCCGCAAATCCCATGGCTGCGCTGAGGGAGGAATTTGGCACACCGACCACAATATCCGCCTCATGCTTGAATTCACGCGCCAATTGGGCACCCATACGTTTACGTGCCGTATGAACATTGACACCGTGGATATTAGAATCAGGACGGGCAAAATAGATATACTCCATAGAACAAATCGCCAACTGGGTATCATCTGTATAGCTGTCATACTGGATACCCTTGTCATCAATGATGACTATTTCACCTGGCTTCAAATCACGAATCCACTCTGCACCAATGACTTCAAAAGCACAAGTTTCAGAGGAAACAACCACCGCTCCATTGGCCATTTTCCCGATAGAAAGCGGACGGAAACCATTTGGGTCAAGAGCCGCAATCAACTTATCTTCAAACAGCAAGATATAAGCAAAGCCACCTTTGACAAGGCTGAGTGCCTCCTTGATTTTACCCATCAGACTAGGATTGTGACTCCGACGAATGAGGTGAGCCAAGATTTCTGAATCAGAAGTCGCACTGAAAATGGCTCCTCTTTCTTCCAACTCTTTCTTAAGAGAGGTTGCATTGGTCAGATTCCCATTATGAGCCAAGCCAAACTGCATATCGTGAAAACGGAAGAGGAAGGGCTGGATGTTATCTACAGAAGCTTCGCCAGCAGTCGCATAACGCACATGCCCAATCGCACTAGTTCCTGTCAATTTATCCAAATTAGCAGGATTTCTGAAGACTTCTGATAGAAGTCCCATATCACGATGGCGCTTCAATTGTCCCTGATCATTGGAGAGGATTCCTGCCCCCTCCTGACCACGGTGTTGAAGACTGTGTAGACCAAAATAGGTCAATTTAGCAGCATCTGGATGCCCCCAGATACCGAAAACACCACATTCTTCATTAAGAGATTTTACTTCGTATGTCATTTTTTATACCTAATTTTCATTTGCAATCGTCAAGAGATAAATCTACATGCCTTTTACATTATTGATACTATCTATTAGAAAATCTGCAAGTCTTATTTTCCAGTAAAGTATTTAACCGCTGATGCGAACAGGTGCTGGTCTTTATTTCCTGGGATGTTTTGGAAAAGACCGTCCTCATAGCGTTCTGAGTGCCCCATCTTGCCGATGATTTGACCGTTCTTGCTGGTAATTCCTTCGATGGCATGGACAGAACCATTTGGATTGTACTTAGAATCCATACTTGGTTGACCTTCGAAGTCCACGTATTGGCTAAAGATTTGGCCATTGTCACGGAGTTCTGCAAATTCCTCAGCCGTCACGACAAACTTCCCTTCACCGTGTGAAACAGGAATGGCGTGGATATCGCCTACTTGCACACCAGCTAACCATGGTGAGTTGGTATTGGCAATACGGGTTTCCACCATCTTAGCCACGTGTTGATTGGCATCATTGTAGAAGAGGGTTGGGCTAGTACTATTGGCATCCTCGAAGTTTCCGTATGGAAGAAGACCTGATTTGACCAAGGCCTGGAATCCATTACAGATACCGATAATCAAGCCACCACGAGCGATAAAGCTATCAATAGCTGCACGCACTTTTTCATTAAGCAGGATGTTGACGATAAACTTGGCTGAACCATCTGGCTCGTCCGCAGCTGAGAATCCACCTGCAAAGAAGAGAATGTTAGCCTTTCCGATGTTGTCAACCATAGTTTTGACTGACTTGACAATAGCCTCTTCATTCAAGGTCACAAATGGTACCAAAGTTGACCTCTGCACCTTCTTTTTTTCGAAAGGCCTTGGCTGAGTCATATTCCGAGTTGGTTCCTGGGAAGACTGGGATATAAACCACCGGTTTTTTTCGACCTTTTCTTTGGCTTTAATCACTAACATCTAGATGCCACAGCTGGTACTTCAGCCAGTTCTTTGGCTTGGGCAAACTCTGTTGGGTAAACTTCTTCCAGTTTTTCCTTGGAAGGCACTGTCAAGTTTGTGTCCATCTAGCTTCACACCGTTGACAGTTAGTGTAAAGTCTGCTTTTGTTTGTCCAATCTTCTCTACTCCAGCGATTTCTTCATGAGATGTGAAGACAAATCCACCTAATTGAGCCGTTAAAGAACTTTCAAGTTCAGGCAAGATTACCTCTGCACCGATATGATTTCCAAAAGTAGCAAGTGCCAAACTTTCAACCACACCACCATATTTGACAGCTGATGCAGATGTCACTTTGTGACCAGCTTGGATGTCTTCAAACTGAGCAAAATTAGACTTAATCAAGTCAAAATCAATCTCTGTAGCAAGAGCTTGACCTGGAATATAGTAAATGTTTTCCCCAGCAGTCTTGAATTCAGGAGAGAGCACCTTACGGCTATCTGCTGTTGTCACACCCAAAAGGCTACCAAGGTTGGTGGCACCGTCAATTCTTCAAAAGTACCAGACATGGAGTCCTTACCACCGATAGATGGTAGACCAAGCTGAATCTGAGCTTCGATAGAGCCTAGGAGAGCTGCTACTGGCTGACCAAAACGCTCAGCTTGTTTGTCCATGCGCTCGAAGTACTCTTGGTAAGAGAAGCGAGCCTTGGACCAGTTTGCACCAGTCGCAACCAAACGAGCAGTTGCTTCGATCACCGCATAGGCAGCACCGTGGTATGGAGACCATTCTGCTAGATAAGGGTTGAAGCCTTGAGCAATGACTGACGCAGTATGAGTCACACCGTGTTGAACTGGTAATTTCTGCACAGATGCCTCAGTTGGTGTGAGTTGGTAGCGACCGCCAAGTGGGTGATTGACCGTTGAACGACCAACAGAGCAATCAAAGATAGTCTGCAATCCTTTTTGACTAGCATGGTTGAGATCAGATAGAACCGCAAGGGTAGTCAGCTTCAAGTGTGTCAGCAGATGTTTGACGTTCTTCTGGAAGCTTGACATCCTTGTCCACCACCTTTGCATCAACGACCACGCGCACACCGTTTGTATCAAGAAAACGGCGCTCCAAGTCCACGATTGTCTCACCATTCCAGTGCATGACTAGATTTGGTTTTTCAGTTACTGTCGCCACCACAACAGCATCAATATTTTCTTTGTTACATTCAGCAACGAAGGCATCTACGTCTTCAGGACGAACCACCACAGCCATCCGTTCTTGAGATTCAGAGATGGCAATTTCGGTACCATTCAAGCCTTGGTATTTAAGAGGCACTTTGTTAAGGTCGATTTCAAGGCCATCAGCCAATTCACCGATGGCTACACAGACACCACCAGCACCAAAGTCATTGGATTTCTTGATCAGACGAGTGACATCGCCATTACGGAAAAGACGTTGAATCTTACGTTCTTCGATAGCATTTCCTTTTTGAACTTCGGCTCCAGCAGTCTCTACAGACTCAACCGTTTGAACCTTAGAAGAGCCTGTCGCACCACCGACACCGTCACGGCCTGTTTTGCCGCCAAGGAGGATAATGACATCACCCGCTTCCGGTTTTTCACGGACAACATTGCCCTTAGGAGCCGCACCGACAACGGCACCTAGCTCCATGCGTTTGGCTACAAAACCTGGGTGGAAGTACTCACGAACGTAAGTCGTCGCAAGCCCAATCTGATTCCCATAAGAAGAATAACCATGAGCCGCTGTCTTAGAAATGACTTGTTGTGGTAATTTACCAGCACGAGTTTCCGAAATCGGTGCTGTAATATCACCAGCACCCGAGATACGCATGGCTTGATAAACGTAAGAACGACCTGACAATGGGTCACGAATAGCTCCACCAATACAGGTAGCAGCCCCACCAAATGGCTCAATCTCAGTTGGGTGATTGTGGGTTTCGTTTTTAAACATGAGGAGCCATGGTTCTTTCACACCATCAACGTCTACTTCGATTTCTACTGAGCAAGCATTGATTTCGTCAGACACTTCCATGTCATCCAAACGTCCATTAGCACGCTCATAACGACCGAAATAGTGGCCATATCCATCAAGGTTTGCGGTTTTTCAGAGCGTCCCAACTCATCGCGCATAGCGATATATTTGTCATAGGTTGACTGCAATTGTTTTTGGAATTTCGATGCGGAGAAATCAATGTGTTTCAACTCTGTCTCAAAAGTTGTGTGACGGCAGTGGTCAGACCAGTAAGTATCCAAAACCTTGAGTTCCGTCTCAGTTGGCACGCGCCCTATTGACTTGAAGTAGTCTTGAATAAAGAGCAAATCATCCACTTCCATGGCCATCCCTTGCTCGGCCTTATAGCGGGCAAAGTCTTCTGCTGTATAGCTTTCAAAGAAAGTCAATCTAGGAATGGTCTTGTCTGACTCTGAAAATTCCTGCTTGGCGATCCCTGTCGTGATGTCCTTGAAGCGAGAATCAACTGGGTTGAGCAGATAGTTCTTGACCGCTTCCAACTCAGTCGCATCAATATCTTTATTCACCAAGTAAAGTTGGGCTGTATTAACCGTTACATCACTTGAACTTCCTAGTAAAAGCAAGGCTTCCTGTGAAGATGCTGCACGCTGGTCAAACTGCCCTGGTAGTCTTTCAATGGCAAAGAAAGCATAGTTGGCAAGATCCGCCTGCACAGCCGCTTCGTCCAAAACATGGTCTGTCACCTGCTCAGAGAAAATGTGTTTCTCTGCAGGTGCAAACAGGTCCTCTGCCAAGTCAAATACATCATAAACTTGCACGATGCGAATACTTTTCAAGCTTGAAAGTCCCAAGTTGTGCTGGAGTTCTCTCACCAAACTCTCTGACTTGACCTGAAAATCAGCCTTTTTTTCAACAAAAATACGTTTATCCATCAATTCTTATTCCTTTATTTCAGCTCTTACAATGTTCCAACGACCTTGAGGTTGTTATTTCAAACCCTGCAACTTTTCCCAGACAATCTCGTAAACATCTGTTAGTTCTCCCAATCCTCTACGGAGTGAAAAGGTCTGTGGGACCTTTTCAGCCTAAGTCCTTTTAGTTGAGAGACGAAGGTTTTCCGTTGCAAACAGATTATTTCAAACCTTGCAACTTCTCCCAGACAACTTCATAAACGTCTGTTAGCTCTCCCAATCCTCTACGGAAACATCCTTGTCCATGTGATTGCCATCCGCATCCCACAAACGGCAGTTATCTGGTGAAAATTCGTCTGCCAAGATAATCTTGCCATCCTTATCAAAACCGAACTCTAGCTTAAAGTCAATCAACTTAAGCCCAATCTCAGCAAACCAGCCTTTCAAAAGTTCATTAATACGACGCGTTTCTTCCTTCAAGTAGGCAATCTGCTGGTCATCCGCAATCTGTAGGAATTTCACATGCTCGTCATTGATAAATGGATCATCCAAATCATCATTTTTATAGTAAAATTCGACAATCGGAGTTTCAAATGCAATACCTTCGTCTACGCCAAAACGTTTTGAAAAGGAACCAGCCGTGTAGTTGCGGAGCACGACTTCCAAAGGAATAATCTTAACCTTTTTATTGAGTTGTTCCGTGTCTGAAAGCTTCTCCACAAAATGAGTCGCCACACCAGCCGCATTTAATTTCTCAAAAATAAAAGATGAAATCTGATTATTCAACACTCCCTTACCTGCAATCTGCTCCTTCTTGACACCGTTAAAAGCAGTCGCCTGGTCCTTGTAAGTCGAAATAATAAGATTTTCATCCTCAGTTGTATAGATATCTTTAGCTTTTCCCGAATAGATCAATTGTTTTGACATTTTAAAGTTCGCCTTTCGTATTACTTGAGCACATTCTACCATAAAAAACCTAAAATTACAAGAATTTAACCGAATAAATGACGTGGCAGCCTCAAAAATCATAAAGAAAAAAAACTGCAAGAAGAATCTTTCTCACAGTTTAAAAAACATTTAACTCTAAAAACACGAACATTACTCTTTGTTCAAAAATTGATCCAAATAATAACGTAGATAACTTTTCTTGCCCGTAATCATCTGTAGACGACCTTCCACCCCATACCGAAGTTTTTCAGCCTGCTCCGAAGTTAGATTAGTCTCCGCCTCGATTTTAAAGAAATTCCCTTTTTCAGTCTTAGTAGCTGTCGCATCAATACTTGTAATAGTAGAATCTAGGAAAAGTTGATTCTTGGCATCATGAGTCGTCGTATAGCGAACAGAATCACCTACCTTGATCCTTGCTACATCCTTGAACTAAGATAAGCTGTTAGTTTGGCTTTCCCTTCTTTTTCCAAGGACGGATAGAGTTGGGCTAGTAGAGCCCCCTCTGCAACCATGGTAGAATCACTGGTCTCAGGATTAAGATGAAGCACCCCATCCTCACTCGCCGTAATTTTCCCCTTGTCTAGAAGATTTCCCTGTACCTTCCTACCTGACTCTGCCTCCAAGATTTTCTGGTCTAGAAGAGTCAATTCCTGACCAACCTTTGCCAAATGTTGGGATTTAAGGGACTCTAATTGACTGCTTAAGCCTGACGCATAGGCTTGTTGGGCACCCGAACCTGCATACTGGACACGGTAAGTAGCGAGACTAAATTCTAACTGAGAAAGCTGCGCTTCAACCTGCGCAACAGCCTGGGCCTTAGCTTGCGGATTTTCCTCCCCCTGAGAGTTGTAGGACTGGTAGAGAGAGTAGGCTAGATTCTGACTGGCCAAGGAAGCGCCTGTTTCAATAGCTGACTTAGCTGTCTGGTAATCGCGAATTTTAGCCTCTGTTTGGCTGATGAGGTTACCGATTTCGGCTTGGGTTTGACTAGCTGCTGCATTCTGGGACGCGATGGTCTCATTTTGTTGAGATGTACTAGCCCTAAGACTAGCTGCTTGGCTGAGGTAGTCGCGAAAGGTGGCTTGGTAGCCAAATTTATCCTCCTCTGGAAAGTGGTTCTCCCCTTCTTGCAGGCTCTTTTGCAAATACTCCAATTGCTTTTTTTGATCCTTGAGCATGTCCAACTGACTGCCATAAGACTCCGCTTGGACACCCTCTGCCCCTTCCTGGTATTGAACAAGAAGCTCCCCCTTCTTGACCAGCTTATTTTCTTCCAAATGATTGACAAGAATGCGATTGTTGCTAGTTGACTGAATATTAGCAAGAATACGACTAGGCTCGACAGTAGCTCTAGTAGACAAACTCATCTCCTTCTCTGCCAAAGTTGCAAATCCAAGTAAAAACACGAGCAGAAGGGACATAGGTACAATCACCCGACTGGAAAAATTATGATAACGACGATTATAAAACTCTGCACTTTCTAAAAATTCTGGTTTCATCCTCTCCTCTTTCTAGCTATTCACCAAATGGGCGTAAAAGCCACCCTGTGCAAGCAAATCAGCATGCTTTCCTTCTTCAACAATCTTGCCCTGATCCAAGACAACAACCTTCTCTGTCCGCTCAGCAATGGTCAAGCGGTGAGCAATGAAAATCAAGGTCTTGTCTAAAGCCATCAGATTATCGACAATTCGCTTCTCAGTCAAGATATCCAGACTGCTAGTTGCCTCATCCAAAATCAAGACCGGCGCATCTGTCAAGAGAGCACGCGCCAGAGCAATTCTCTGACGTTGACCACCTGAGATTCCTGCCCCATCCGAAGTCAATTCTGTCTGATAATTCAATGGCATACGCTCAATATCCTCCCGAATCTCTGCTAACTCGACTGCCCGTAAGATATCCTCTTGAGTCGTCCCCTCCTTGGCTCCCAAAAGAAGATTCTCCAAAATCGTTCCGTTAAAGACATAAGGTTGTTGAGGCAGATAGTTGATATACTGACGCAGAGCCTTTTTATCAATCTGATTGAGATTGACACCACCCAGACTAATCTCTCCCTGACTTGGATCATAAAAATTCACCATCATCTTAGCCAAGGTCGTCTTACCTGACCCTGAAATCCCCACAAAAGCCACCTTAGAGCCTTGGGAAATCGTCAAATTGATATCCGACAAAACGTCTCGACCATAGCCATACTTGTAGGAAACCTGCTTGAAGGTCATATCTCCCTTCATCAAGCTCAGATCCTCAACTGTTTTCTTCTCCTCAAACTCAGAAGCTACCAGATAGACCTCGTTAAGACGGTTATTGGCAACCTGCGCTGTCTGAAGCTTGGTTTGCAGATTGATGATATTTTCCAAAGGATTGGTAAAGTAAACAAGCAAGGTATTATAGGTAATCAACTGCCCCAAACTCATCTTGCCATCCATGACCAGAACAGCCCCCATCCAGAGAATGCCGACATTGAGCAAGAGATGGGCAACTTTTTTCAGAGCCTTTTGCTGACTTTCTGCCCGACTATAGGTAAAGGATTTTTTCAGATAATCCACAAATTCCTTGTCAATCTTTTGGTAACGCTGACTTTCACTGGTCAAGGACTTAATAGTCTCAATACCGTTGATATCCTCGATGATAGAGGAAGACAGAACCGCATTAGCTTCCATGGTATCCCGATTCATCTTTTCAAACGGCTTCATAAAGGCAAAGATAATCACTGTATAGGTAGGCAGCGCCAATAAAGTCATGAAAAAGAGATTGGTATTTTGTGAAAATAAAACAAGGGAAATAATGACAACCGTTGACACATCTAGGAAAATCGAAAGAATGGTCGAAGCCAGCGCATCGATGATACTGTTAGCATCTGTGAAACGAGACACGATCTCCCCTGTCCTACGTGTCGCAAAAAAGGACATAGGTAGGTGAAAAACATGCTTGATATAGGACAAAATTACGTCAATCGACAAGCGTTGCCCCAAAACAAGTAAGAGATACTCCTGAGCGTAAGACAAGACCTGCTGGAGAATATAGACGATAACCAACCCAATAGAAATAATCCCCAGCGTCGAACGCATCTGATCTGGCACATAGGTATCAATGATAGACTGCAAATAATAAGAACCCACAATGTTAATCAAGGTTACCAAGAGTGTTGCCAAAACGATATTGGCAATCAAGCCACGCTGCTTCACTAATATAGGGATAAAAGAGAGCAGACCATTCTTTTGATCCTTATGAGGCTTATAGTCTGGACTAGGTGCCATAAAAAGAGTCACTCCTGTCCATTCTTCCGCAAAACGCTCACGTGGCAGTTTAGTCAATTTCACCCCAGGATCTGGGTCGGCAATATAAATGCTGTTCTTGTCCTGCCCAGTCACCACATAGTAGTGGAGCAATTTTCCTTCCTTAAGCACATGGGCAACAAAAGGAAAAGTCAAATCTGGCAAGTCAAAGAGCGTCATATCCGCCTTAATTGCTCGCGTCTCAAAACCAATTTCCTCTGCCACCTTGACCAAGCCCAAAGCCGTTGTCCCATCCATGGTTGTCTTGGCCAATTCTCGCAAGTGAGCTAAAGAATAGTAACTACCATAGTAGCCAAAAACCATGGCTAATGAAGCTACACCGCAGTCCATCTGATCCACCTGCGGACGATAGTGACGTTTCCCAAATTTCATATTCATCTCCTTTTCCTAATACCCAATGAAAATCAAAGATCAAACTAGGAAACTAGTCGCAGGTTGCTCAAAGCACGGCTTTGAGGTTGTAGATAGAACTGACGAAGTCAGTAACATCTACACGGCAAGGCGACATTGACGTGGTTTGAAGAGATTTTCGAAGAGTATAAACTCATCTGATAATACCTATCTTACCCCAATCCTCAAACAAAAACTGGACTTCCTCCCCAAATGCGCCTATCTACCTCCCAAATGCACTTTTGGGATAAAAAATAGGCAGAACAAACGTCCTACCTAAAATATATATTTATTTCTTTTTCTTCCTAATTATTTTGTCAATCATATATAAAACGATAATCGAAAACAGCGGTGGTACAATATAACTCTTTTCACTCATTGTCAGTTGAAATCCCAGAGTTGCTAGTATCTTAAAGATGAAAATATTCATCAAAAATAGAAAAACAAATACTAAAAAATATCTTAAAACCTTCTTCATTCCTTTTCTTCGACTTTCCTAATTTCTATACCTATTTTATCAAAAATACATGTAAAACTCCAAATAAACTCCAAACGATATAAATAAACACCTCAACTGCACTTTTGAGATAAAAAAATAGGCAGAACAAGCGTTCTACCTACTAAAAATATGGTATGAAAGGAAATTGATTTTTTACTGTCACCCTAGGCAAGCTTGGGACAAATAAATCATTGATAGTAACCTTTACGACATCCTATTTAAAGTTACTTCAATTTCTAATGTCCCTGCTATTTCTAAGCCACCTCTGGTATGATCTATTCCTAGTCAGAATAGATAACACCGTTCTAAATTACGATTCATAGTTTTTCTTACATTCTTTAATAAAATATGTATCAAATTGTTAAAATTAACGTCTGCTTCCTAGATGACGACCGTACATATAGGTAACGACTCCTAAAATACCCCAAGCGATAGCTGTAGAAGTAGTAATAATAAGTCCGCCCTTGGTACTAGCCAAATCTGCTTCTGCCATGATCTCAAATTTTTCTTCTAATTTTTTCATATCCTACCTACTCCTTTAAATATATTAACCAAACGTACGAGATAACCAATAACCCACTACTCCAGCTCCACCTGCAGCAAGTAATGAGCCTCCAATAACAATCAATAAACCTACTCCACCTTGTACTTGCTCTAATTCATTTTGGTCTACGATTTCAAATTGATTCAAATTTTGCATGATATACTCCTTTTTAAATAATACTAGCTAATCCAATAGCTACTCCTACTAATAAACCCACCATTCCTGAGGCTGATATAATAATAGCCGCAAATTCGTTTGAAAACTTCATTGATTCTCTCATTATCTCTTGTTTCGGCTAATTCCAATAGCTACACCTGCACTTAAACCGGCAAATGCTGAACCTGCAATAATACTAGCTGCTACTGCTATCGGAATAATTCCCCCATCCACATCCATCAACTCTTCTTCTGTAAGAGCTACAAAGTTCTGTTCCATTTTGTCAAAATTTGTCATCTTTTTTTCTCCTTAATTTTTATATATTTTTATATGTTTAGACTCTAAACTACTTTTTATTGACCTTATATCCTAGATAAAATAGCCCAAATAAAACAGGGTAAATTTCTGGATAAAATAGGGTATTGATTGGATTTCTCAAAATCAAATACGTTGCGATGTAGATTATAAGCGATACGGTAAAATACCCCTCAGCAAAACCTAATAAAAATGTTTTCATGTTAGACTCCTATTTACCTGATAAGAAATGGCGGAAAGCTCTGCCATTCACATGCACAAAATCCCTTTGATTCAGATTCATCATTTATATCTTTGATTATTTTTTGACAAATCTTTGCGAAAAATACCAAAATATGCTGAGAAAAGCAAACCAACCAAAGTCCATTGCCAATTAAAGGATACTAACGAACCTGTACGAATCACATGAAGCGCGAGATTAAGAGTTATTCCCAACAAAGGACATATAGTGGCTAGTTTAGGTAACAATGTATTAAGATTAAGGTTGCGACTGTTCATTATCTAACGCCCACGACGAGCCAAATCTGAACCAAATGTGTAACCAGCCCCAAATGCGCCAAATGCAATAGCACTTAGGCCAAATATAATCGAAATAGGTTCAATTCCTCCTTCAATTACTTGCAAATCTTTCTCATCAACTACTTGAAATTTATCCATTCTTTTCTCCTTTACTTCTATATAATAAAATGAATACCATTAAAAACAATGAAATTGTTGGTATATTAAAATCATCAAACCATGTAGGTAAGGGTAGCTTATTCACATCAGCTACCAACCTGATAATTGTATAAGATATTGAACTAAGTAATACCATAAGCTCAGGCCAAATCTTCAACATTAATTTAACAAATTTCATATATATCTACAAAATTATGGTCGATTAGCATAATATCCTGCAGCTATGCCCGCACCTGCTGAAACTGTAGCAAGCGCAGCTACACCTCCAATTAATTTCCAACCAATAACTACACCACCAATAATAATTGGTGCAATTCCTCCATCTACATTCATCAACTCTTCTTCTGTAAGAGCTACAAAGTTCTGTTCCATTTTGTCAAAATTTGTCATCTTTTTTCTCCTTTATTTCTATTTTTTAGTTTACGATTTCTGGCTCTTAAACCATTTTAAAAACCAGAATAGATAAATTACTGAATTCCTTTTCGTCTCACTTATCTATTTGAGAAGTGATTTAAAATGAACAGGTAAATTTCATTTATTTCAAATACCATTTGATAAACCATGGCAATAAGATTGGTAAATACATCGCGTAGTCTCCTTCCTTTTCGTCTCACTTATTTATTCGAAAAATAATTCGAAAATAAACAACTAAATCAAATTTATTTGAAAAATAATTTAGTAAACCACGGATAAAAAATTGGTAAATACATCGCGTAATCTCCTTCCTTTTCGTCTCACTTATTTATTCGAAAAATAATTCGAAAATGTACAACTAAATTCAATTTTATTTAAAAAAATAATTTAATGTACCATGAATGGAAAATCGGTAGATACATGAACTAGGCTCCTTTCTGTTTCCTCTTACCTATCTATTCGAAAAAGAAGTCAAAAAAATAAGAATATCAGAAAATTTTCCGACATTCTTATTGATAAACTCATCCAAGTCTAACAGATATTAGACATTAAGATGTTTTTTAAGGGTTCTTCTGGCTGTTCGTGATACGGGGAAGTGCAAGCCTTCTAACAAGGTCACTTCTGTGGCAGTCATCTCTTCAATGGCCTGTAAACTGACTAACGTATTGCGATTGGCATAGACAAAGTAATCTTTTTCAGCCTTGGCAGCGATATCCTTGAGACTACCATAAATGGTTTTGATAGAATGATTGGCGTAGTAGACCTTGATACGATGAGATTCCACTGAGGTTTCAAAGGCTAAAATCTCATGGTAGGGTAGAGTAAAGCCCCGTCTCCCCTCAAAACTATAGGTAAAGAGACGCATATTTTCCCTCTTGTCCACTGCCAGTACATAGTCCAGACAGCGCTCCAGCTGATGACGGTAGTCCGCCTCTGGCTGATCCTTGGAAATAAAATCCAAGGCAGACAAGTGGTAGCGAAAAGCTAGTGGCAAAGCCTCCGAGTGTGTGGACACAAAGACAATACTTGTAAAAGGATCCCGCTCCCGAACCTGTTGAGCAACCTGAAAGCCCCGTTCACGCTCTCCATCAATCTCTAAATCTAATAAATAGAGCTGGTAATGATCAAAATGCTGAGAATACTTTTCAACGTCCCCATAGTTTTTGGCAATATCAATTTCCAATCTCAAATTACGAGAGCGACCAATATCTAGTAAAGTCTGCTCTATCCGTCCTTGCTGGACTCTATCGTCTTCCAAAACTAAAATTCTCATTCCTTTCCCCCTCGTTTCTCATCCTTAAATGGCAATTCTAAATCTTGTCTAAAAGTCGTCTCTCCTAGCTGGGTATCTAAGTTTAAATCATAATGAAAAACCATATCCTCCAAGGTTGCTAAGCCCAGTCCACTGTGGTTTCCCTTGGTAGAGTAACCCTTTTGACTGAGAATGCTGGGATTCAGTTCTTCTTTCTTACGAGTGTTTTCAATGATAAAACGGACACTCCTATCGCCTGCCAATAAAGCAACCCGAATCTGCGGATTTTCCGCCTCACTGGCTGCCTCTAAGGCATTTGTCGTGAGGATAGAGAGGATACGGATAGCCTCCAACATCGGCAATGCTAGTTCTTCTACGACCCCCACCGTCTCCAAACTAAAATGAATTCCCTGCTTATCTGCCACAATCATGGCTTTTGCCAAGGTATTACGAATGGCTATATCATGGATATTATGAAGATTAAAGGCCGTGTAATCCGCCTTCCTCAGCTTTTCATTGGTCTTTAGAAAGACATCTTGATAAATGGTAGAAACTTCAGTCATGTCTTGATTGGCTATGGCAGGTTCCATGCTGGCGACAATTCCTGCAAAATCATGACGGAAACCTCGCACTTCATCATAGAGATGACCTAGCTTGTCCACCATCCCTTGCAAGGAACGATTTTCATCTTCCTGTCTCTGAATGGTCTGCTCATCACGATAAACCTGCTCCAAATGCTTGATGTAAAAGAGCCAAGAGAAAAAAAGAATGAAAATTAGGAGAGAGATGGTCGTGTCAAAACGAACGTAGAAAGAACTATTTATATTGGTCATAAACGAAGAGAATATCCTAAACACAGTCAGAGGTAGGATAATGAAAAAACTCTTACGATAGTGGATTTTGAAAGCATCTGAAAAGAATAAATCCAAATCCAAAGACCAACGCTTCATTATTTTACAACATAGAAATATTGATAATAAATCAAATACAGATCTATATAACGTGGAAAACGAATCTACAAACAACAAGGCTCACCGGATAATACACGAATCCAAATTGTCAAAAATAAATAACGAATACTCTGAAAGAAGAGAAAAAGATACAGAGAAAGAAAAAAAGCTTCCCCTTTTCTTTTATGCAATTCTAATAAAAAAACACAGTAAAAGAAGAGAATGATTCCTATATGGAATAATTCTCCAAATGTTTGACGAGCAGATAAACTAATTAAAAATACAAGGACCCAATAACGTTTTTTATAAAATTCTGGGGAAATTTGAGCACCCAAATAAATAGTAGGTACCATGGTTGAAACGACTACCAACAGTATATATAGCACAGAAACTAAGAATTCTAAAATAATCATAAATAAATCTAATCTCTAACGAATACTGTGAATTTAAGCAAAGTGTCTACCCGTACTAAATAACTTATCGCACCATTTTACGACATCTTCAAAAATCCCTCCACCATTCACTTCCTTCAATACCTCTGGGGTTAACTCTTCAAATTGTTCCAATTCTACAAATGTATTTTTCATTTCCATGACAGACTCCTTTTCATTATTTTATAGCTAACTCTATCCCCTGCTCCATCTACAAAAGGCTTTAGCTTCCTTTTAAAATACAAGAAATCTAAAGCCTCCTGAAAATGGTATATTGGTTAGAGCGTTAACGATTAGTTGTGAAGATATTATTTTTATTTAACCACGACCACTTTATAATATTCGTTTGAGTGTGGAGATTCAATCTTAATTTTTTCACCGTATAAACCATCGATTTCTTTATCCAGATAATCTGAAACTCCTGATGGTAAGCGTTTCATCTTAAGAATTTCACCAGATTGACCCGCATAGGCTAAGATGTGATAGTGGGTTGTAGCCATACCATCATCAATTAATACAAAGTAACCTGTTTTGAGCTTACCTTGCTCATTTTCTAAATAGTATAGTTTATTGTTATTGATTGTAAAGCTGGTAGCCCCAAGACGAAGTCGTGCACCTGGATTTTCTAAATAGACATCATTGCCAGCTTTTTTAATCTCTGAATAGGTTGTCATTGCTGGGATATTAACCACACGATGTCCATTTTCATCAAAGTAGTACCGATTTGGTAAGTTTTGGAAGTTCTGTACAACTGCCTTAGGATCAATTTCTTGTCCTTCTTCTTTATTATCCACTAAAGCTAAGGTAGTATTTGCAACCTCATCTCCATATTTATTAGAAAACTTCTTGAACTCTGGTCTGATATACCAAGCATTTTTTTCAATAATAACATCGTCACCTTTAGCATTTAGCAAATATTCTTGCCCATCTCCAAGTTTGACAATATCATGAATATTGTATCCAGCATCTTTTCTATTTGCTAGATAGCCATCCTTACCAATGACATAACTTTCCCCATCACTGGCTGGAACAGCTCTATCTGCGACCATAGCACCTGATTTTTCAAAGTAAGACCATTTACCATTTGCAGTCGCCCATCCTGTTGCCATAGCACCACTGCCTTTGAGGTAATACCATGTAGACCCTTCTTGGTACCAACCTGTACGCATGGCGCCACTATCTGCTAGGGAGTACCATGTGCTACCTTCCTTGTACCAGCCAGTACGCATAGCGCCACTATCTGCTAGGGAATACCATGTATTTCCGTCTTTGAGCCAGCCTGTCTGCATGTTACCAGAACCGTCAAAGTGGTACCAAGAGCCAGCATTTTGTACCCATTTATCCTTAGCGAGACTGCCATCTTGTGAAAGATTCCAGTCAGCACCATTTTTAACCCAAGTATCTGCAGCCTGTGCTTGGTTGATAGACAAAAGCAGACCAGCACCTGCAAGCAAACCAAGAGTGAGTAGTTTAGATTTTTTCATAGCCATTTCCTCCTAAAATAGATAAATCCAAAGTAAGAAAATCAAATAGAAACGAAGTCAAAATAGATGTCAGGTTCATGAACCTGAACCATAAGATCTCCTAACATTTCCAAGAATATAAGATAGAGACTAGTTTATCAAAAGTACATAGCCATCACCTTCCCCCAACTATAAAATAAATCCTTTTTATATCTACATTATAGTCCTGTAAAAAAGGAAAGTCAATTAAAATTGTAACTATATTAACATTTTTGTTCTAGCAGAAATCAATCGATATTTTCATTTGATCTTCATTTCTTATCTCCTTTTTGGAGATTGATTTTTTCTGACTCCATTATATCCCTTATTTGTCCTCAGATTTCTACTGTCCCTAGAAAGACTAAATCTGTTCCTAAACAGTCACTTGAGCCAAAGAAAAAATTCCAAAGCAAATGCCTTGGAACTTCTTATCTTTATTTTACTTGAATGATTTTAATCACATCCCCTACACTTTGGAGTTGATCAATTTCCTCGTCACTGATTTCGATATTAAATTCATCTTCCAGTGTCAAGATAAACTCCATCAAGTCAACTGAGTCAGCATCCAAATCGTCTTTCAAACTCAAGGATTCTGTCACGACAAAGTCCTCTCCCTGTCGCTCTTGGATAATGGTCACAATACGGTCAAAAATTTCTTTTTCTGTCATCTCTTTTATTCTCCTGAAAATTCACGCGCAGTCTGGGCAACTACGTCTGTTTCTAGCATGGTACGAATCTGGCGGATTGTACTATAAACAGCCTTGGCATCGCTTGAGCCATGAGTCTTGACAACAGGTGCCTTGACACCAAACAAGACTGCTCCACCAACATCTGAGTAATTGAGCTGTTTTTTCAAACCTCTGAGGCTGTCCTTGAGAAGGAGTGCGCCTAGTTTCGCTCGAAGACCACCGCCTGTAATAGCGGTCTTGAGCAATCCCATGATTCCCATGGCTGTCCCTTCAATGGATTTGAGCACAGCGTTTCCCGTGAAACCATCTGCCACAACAACATCCGCAACGCCATTCATCAAATCACGCGCTTCCACGTTTCCGATAAAGTTTAAACTTTCATCAGCTGCTAATAATTCATAAGTTTCCTTACGAAGTGGGTCGCCCTTACTACTCTCTGTTCCATTGTTAAGTAAACCAACACGTGGTTGCGCAATGCCACGGACATTTTTGGCATAGAAGGAGCCTAGAACCGCGTATTGATGGAGGTGCTGGGCTGTATTTTCTGCATTAGCACCGAGGTCCAGCATGTCAAAACCTTTCCCATCTACAGTCGGCAAAGTCGACATAAGCCCAGGACGGTCAATATTCTTGATACGACCCACGATGAAAAATCCTGCTGCTAGTAAAGCACCTGTATTCCCAGCTGAGAGAACAGCGTCTGCTTCGCCTTCTTTGACAGCCTTGGCCGCCAATACCATACTGGCATTTTTCTTCTTCCGAATAGCTCTCGTAGGTTCATCGTCTGAATCAATCTTTTCATCCGTATGGATAATGCTGACGCGCTCTGTCGCTGTCAGATATTGCTTGATTTTAGCTTCATCTCCGTAGAGTTGAACTTCGATATCTGAAAAGTCAGCTAGGGCTTGATTGACACCCTCAACGATGGCTTGGGGTGCGTAATCGCCCCCCATGGCATCTACTGCGATTTTTTTCATTTCTTTTCCTCTTTTAGTAATTGACCCCAGTCTGCTAGGGAATCAATAAATTTCTTTGATTTAGGTGAATCCCAACGTACTCTTCGTAGAGTTGATCCATAAATTGGCGTAGTTCTTGCTTGATTTCAGGCTTGAGCGAAATGGTCTCCAAAGTCTCAAAATCAATGGCTTGAAATTGATTGAGCAGATAAGGGATATTGGGATTGAGATGGCAACGTCTCTCATCTTCATGATAATGCTCTGGACAGAGGCAGGCTCCATATTTGAAAGAAAAATCAAAAGCCTGACTGACCCGATGGCAAAAGACACACTCATTAAAATTGAGGCTGATCCCAAATCGAGTCAAGATTTGAATTTCAAAAATATTGGTCAAAACTTGATAATCCAAGCCTGCTTCCATCAACTCCAAAGTCTTTTGCAAAAAAGCAAACAAGGGAGCATCCTGCTGATTGTCCTGTAAACTAGCATCTGCGAGAGCTGCCACATAGGTCGCATAGGCCATGACAAAGAGGTCACTATTAATCTTGGGAAAGGTCATCACCTCGTGATAGTCCTCGATATAGCTGAGCCCGTCATCATTGATTCGCAAGAGAAATCTTGCCAGCACCAAGGGCTGAATAACCGGAGCCAGCTTAGATTGACCAGCGTGTTTGACGAAAAACATCCGCTTACCAGCCTGCTCTGTAAAAATCTTGACTAGCTTGTCATCCTCACGAAAATTGCGATTATAAAGCACCAAGCCTTGACTCGTGATAGACTGAATCATGCTTCTCTCATGTACTCCTCAAGTCGTTTCATGGCTTCTTTGATAGTCTCCATGCTGGCTGCATAAGATAGGCGAACATAACCTTCTCCATAACGCCCAAAGGCAGCTCCAGGGATAAAGGCAACAGCCTTCTTCTGAGCAAAATCCTTCAAAAAAGCAAAGGAATTTTGATTGTAACCCGCTGGAATCTTAGCAAAGATATAGAAGGCACCGTCTGGTTTGATAATCTCAAAACCAAGAGGAGTCATTTTCTCGATAATATAATCCCGACGCTGGATGTATTCCTTTTTCATAGGCTCCGCATCATTTTTACCAACCGTCAAGGCTTCCACCGCAGCATGTTGAGCCATGGTATTTGCAGCAGTAACCAAATATTGGTGACTCTTAATTATCTGGGCTGTGAAGGCCACAGGAGCAAAAATCAGACCCAAACGCCAACCGGTCATGGCATGCGATTTAGACAAACCATTGATAATAATAGCCTGATCTCTCAGCATAGTTCCTAGAGACACATGGACTTCCCCTGTGTAGGTCAACTCTGAGTAGACCTCATCACAGACAACGAAAATTTCGTACTTACGCAAAACAGCTGCCAAAGCTTCCAACTGCTCCCGATTATAAGTAATTCCTGTCGGATTGGATGGATAGTTGAGGATAACCGCCTTGAGCTTGTCACCCTGCTCTAAAATGGCCTTCTCCAACATTTCAGGAGTCAAGACAAATTATTTTCAGTTGTATCAATCTCGACAACCTCTGCCCCAACTAGATTGACAATTGGTTCATAACCCGGATAAGCAGGAGCTGGCAAGAGCACCTTGTCTCCCTCTTCCAAAATAGCCGTCAAAGTAGCAGATAAAGCCTCTGTCGCCCCAATTGTAACCAAGATTTCATTTTCAGGAGCATAGTCCAGTTGGTACTTTTCCTTAACAAAGTCACTGGCTGCCTGACGTAGAGTCAGCAGGCCACTCATCCCTGTATAGTAGGATTGGTTCTGGTCAATCGCTCGCTTGGCCGCATCCTTGACATGATCTGGCGTTGTAAAATCAGGTTCCCCCAAGGTCAAACGCAAGACCCCAGGAATCTCCGAAATAGCCTGGTCAAACTGACGAATCAACGAAACTTGAATCTTATCTAACTGTTTATTAAAGCGCTTAGTTAAGTCCATAGATACCTCCTACTTTCAAAACGTATCTCTATTATACTACAAAAGCCCCCCGACCGCAAAAATACATTAGAGAATAGCTTTCCACTTTCTATTTTACTTTTCCTGTTTACAGGTCTATAATGGTAACATATTCTATTTGGAGGTTTTTATGTCATTTCTATCAAAAAATGGAGCAGGTATCTTGGCCTGCCTTCTGATTTCACTACTTGCTTGGTATCTGGGCGGATTTTTCCCTGTTATTGGCGCGCCCGTTTTTGCGATTTTCATAGGCATGCTCCTACATCCCTTTCTCTCGTCTTATAAACAACTGGATGCGGGATTGACCTTTAGTTCCAAAAAATTGCTCCAATATGCCGTTGTCTTGCTTGGTTTTGGTCTCAATATCTCGCAAGTCTTCGCAGTAGGACAATCTTCGCTCCCTGTTATCCTGTCCACCATTTCAATAGCCTTGATTGTTGCCTACCTTTTCCAGCGCTTCTTTGCACTGGACACAAAACTGGCTACCTTGATTGGAGTAGGTTCTTCCATCTGTGGGGGATCTGCCATTGCAGCGACAGCGCCTGTTATCCACGCCAAGGAAAAGGAAGTAGCCCAAGCCATCTCCGTTATCTTTTTCTTCAATGTTTTGGCTGCACTTATCTTTCCAACCCTCGGTACTTGGCTTCACTTATCTAATGAAGGATTCGCCCTCTTTGCAGGAACAGCTGTCAATGACACTTCCTCTGTAACAGCCACAGCCAGCGCCTGGGACAGTCTCTACCAGACCAATACCCTCGAATCCGCAACCATTGTTAAACTCACACGAACCCTGGCTATCATCCCCATCACTCTCTTTCTCTCCTACTGGCAAAGTCGTGAGCAAAAAAATAAGCAAGGCCTTCAACTGAAAAAAGTCTTCCCACTTTTTATACTTTACTTTATCCTCGCATCTCTCCTAACCACTCTCCTGACCTCTCTCGGTGTGTCTAGTAGTTTCTTTACCCCTCTCAAACAACTCTCCAAATTCCTCATTATCATGGCCATGAGTGCTATCGGTCTCAAAACAAATCTGGTAGCTATGGTCAAATCCAGTGGAAAATCCATTGTTCTAGGAGCCATCTGCTGGATTGCCATCATCTTCACTAGTCTTGGTATGCAGACCCTTATCGGCATTTTCTAATACTCTTCGAAAATCTCTTCAAACCACGTCAACGTCGCCTTGCCGTATATATGTGACTGACTTCGTCAGTCTTATCTACAACCTCAAAACTGTGTTTTGAGCAGCCTGCGGCTTGTTTCCTAGTTTGCTCTTTGATTTTCATTGAGTATAACACAAAAGGTAGCCCACCAGCTACCTTTTTCTTATGCTTCCTCAATCAAGCGAGTGTGTTCTCTCTTGATACAGCGATTCATCACGATGTCATCACATCCACCAGCACGCAAGATTTCTTCTGCTTCTAGACTTTCAAGTCCTAGCTGTGCCCAAAAAATCTTGGCATCAGCCTTTAGAAAATCACGCGCCACATCTGGCAGAAATTCACTGCGACGGTAAACATTGACAATATCTACAGGAAAAGGAATCTCAGCTAGACTCGCATAAGCCTTCTCTCCCAAGATTTCCCCACCTGCAGCCTTGGGATTGACTGGAATGATTTTATAGCCCCGAGCTTGCATTTCCTTGGTCACTCGATTGCTAGTTGTTTCTACACGATCGGACAAGCCTACTACAGCAAGGGTTTTACTCGTTGCGAGATACTGACGAATCACGCCATCACTTGGATTGATAAATTCTTGACTCATAGAAATCCTCCTTTTTCTTCAGTATAGCACAATTTGAAAAGGCTTGCAGAATTCTACTACAAAAAAAGGAGGACTATCCCCCTTTTTATTTAGCCTCGTACCAGGTTACCCCTTCATTCTCATCCGCGATGAGGGGAACACTGAGTTGAATGGCTTCTTCCATGGTTTGTTTGACCAATTTTTTCATCTCTGCCAATTCAGATTTAGGAACTTCAAGGACGATTTCATCGTGCACTTGCAGAAGCATCTTAGTCTGATAACCACCTGCAACCAAGGCTTTATCCAGCTGAATCATAGCAATCTTGAGAATATCTGCCGCCGAACCCTGGATAGGGGAGTTAATGGCTGTCCGCTCCGCAAAACCACGAATGTTGAAATTACGCGAATTGATATCTGGCAACTCACGACGACGTTTGAAGAGAGTCTCTACATATCCCTTATCACGCGCCTCACGCACCACTTCATCCATGTAGTTTTTAATACCTGGAAAACGTTCAAAGTAGGTATCAATGTAGGCTTTGGCCTCCTTACGGCTGATGCCCAAATTATTAGACAAGCCAAAGTCTGAAATCCCATAAACCACTCCAAAGTTAACTGCCTTAGCATTGCGACGGTCGTTTGCAGTCACATCCTCAGGACGCTCAATGCCAAAGACCCGCATGGCTGTCGAAGTATGGATATCTGCCCCCTCTTGGAAAGCCTTTATCAAGTGTTCATCTTTAGAGATATGTGCCAAAACGCGTAATTCAATCTGTGAATAGTCGGAGCTGAGTAGCATACTGTCCTCCCACTCAGGCACAAAGGCCTTCCGAATGAGACGACCTTGTTCCAAACGAACAGGGATATTTTGCAAGTTTGGATCTACACTAGACAAACGCCCAGTCTGGGTCAAATCCTGCACATAGCGCGTGTGAATCTTGCCATCAGCCAAAATCCAGTCCTGCAAACCAATCACATAGGTAGACTGAATCTTAGCAATCTGACGGTAGTCTAGGATTTTCTTAACAATCGGAGCAATAGGAGCCAAACGTTCCAAGACATCCACCGCTGTCGAGTATCCAGTTTTGGTTTTCTTAGTGTATTCTAAAGGTAACCCTAATTTTTCAAAGAGAAGCACGCCCAACTGTTTAGGCGAGTTGATATTAAACTCCTCACCAGCCAGTTCATAAATCTCTTGAGTGAGTTTTTCAATGACAAGCTCATTTTCAGCCTGCATTTCAAGCAAGGTTTCTTTTTTAACCCTAATCCCAGCAATTTCCATCTTGGCAAGGACAAAAGCCAGAGGTTGCTCCATATCATAAAGAAGCTCTAATTGCCCATTTTCACTGAGTTTTTCAAGTAAAACAGGCTCAGTCTCAACCAAAACTGCAATCTTACGTGCCAAGTGTTCCAAGAATTTCTCACGTTCAGGAATGGCCTTTTTAACACCCTTACCGTAGAAGGTCTCATCATCAACCAAATAAGTCTGACCATAAAGACTAGCAATAGTCGCAATTTCATTGTCCTCCACAGTCGAAAGGAGGTATTTAGCCAAACGGCTATCAAAAGCAGGCGCCTGCAAATCCACACCAAAACGATGCAAGAGAACTTTAGCCTTCTTAAAGTCATACACCCTCAGAGGTGTTTTTTCTAAGAAGTCCTTGAAAATCGGCTCTTGCAAAAGTTCAAGCTTGTCTGTAGCATAAAGCTTATCTCCACAATACCAGGCAAAACCAACCAAATCGTCTGTATGGTAATTCTCACCAAAAAGCTCAAAATGGAAGATAGACTCTTCACTCAGCATATCTTGACTAATTTGGTCAACGATAGTAAAGTTCAAACTCTCAGCCACATCAGCTGACGACACATTTAAAGCCTGCTTGAGCTGTTTGAAGCCCATCTCATCGTAGAATTTCCCAAGATTTTCCACATCTGGACCACTATAGACCAAATCCTTCAAACCAATCTCAATCGGTGCCTTGGTATCAATGGTCGCCAGTGTTTTTGACAAAAAGGCCTGTTCCTTATCATTGATAAGATTTTCCTTCATCTTAGAAGCCTTCATCCCATCGATATTCTCATAAATCCCCTCGAGTGAGCCATGCTCCAGCAAGAGCTTGATACCTGTCTTTTCACCAATTTTGGTTACTCCAGGGATATTATCCGACTTATCACCCATGAGCGCCTTGAGATCGATAAACTGAGTCGGTGTAATGCCCATCTTTTCCATGAGATAATCTGGCGTAAAGGCCTCAAACTCAGCTACACCTTTCTTGGAAATTTCAACCACCGTATGCTCATCCGTCAGCTGAATCAAATCCTTGTCTCCACTGACAATGGTAATATCAAAACTATCCTGCTCTGCTAGCTTATCCAGCGTTCCAATAATGTCATCCGCCTCATACTGAGCCAACTCATAGTGACGAATCCCCATATGATCCAGTAACTCACGAATAAAGGGAAATTGCTCACGAAACTCATCAGGAGTCTTGGCCCGACCACCCTTATAGTCCGCATACATCTCTGTACGGAAGGTCGTCTTTCCCGCATCAAAAGCCACCAAAATATGACTGGGCTCAACCCGTTCCAACAAATGACTCAACATCAATTGAAAGCCATAAATCGCATTGGTATGCAAACCAGCTGCATTCTTAAAACGGTCCAACTGTTGATAGAGAGCAAAAAACGCTCGAAAAGCAACAGAAGACCCATCAATCAATAATAATTTTTTCTTATCCATACACCCATTATAAAGGAAAGCACCCAAAAATACCATTGGGAAGAGCCAGACCGAGTATTTTTCATACTTTTTCCGAATAAATAGATAGAAGCATCAAATCTAGTAAACCTATATTTAAAAATGTGCTATAATGAAAGGAGAGAAAGTATGACATTACGTCATCCGGGCATCAGCCCAACCAATGACTTGGTTGCTAAGAAAATCTTTAGCAATCCAGAAATCACTTGTCAATTTATCCGCGATATGCTGGACTTACCAGCCAAAAATGTGACGATTTTGGAGGGAAGCAATATTCATGTCTTGCCTTCCATGCCTTATTCAGCCCAAGATTTCTATACCAGTATAGATGTTTTAGCGGAGTTGGACAATGGTACCCAAGTTATCATTGAAATTCAGGTGCATCATCAGAATTTTTTCATTAATCGTTTGTGGGCTTACCTATGCAGTCAGGTTAATCAAAACCTTGAAAAAATTCGCCAACGTGAAGGTGATACACACCAGAGTTACAAACACATCGCACCAGTATACGCTATCGCAATTGTCGATAGCAATTACTTCTCGGATGACTTGGCTTTTCACAGTTTTAGCATGCGCGAGGATACGACAGGTGAGGTTTTAACCATCACCAATAATGGACAAGAAAACCATCTGGTCAAGATGGCATTCTTGGAACTAAAAAAATACAGAGAAACCAGCAAAGACAAGGTTCGCAAACCGTGGTTGGAGTTTTTTGGGAATAAACCCTTTACCCAAGAACCCGAGCGAGCCATCAGTCAAGCAGACCAACTGCTGGACTACAAGAGCTGGTCTGAGGAGGACAGGAAAATGTTTAGTCAACTACGGATGCGTGAAGAACAAGCCTTGTTAGCACAGGACTATGCCTTGGAACAAGCCGAAGAAAAAGGGTTGGAGCGTGGTCTTGAACGAGGACGAGCAGAGGGACTTGAACGTGGGAAAGTTGAAGGAAGAGTCTTTGCTTTCTTAGACATGGTCCGCCAAGGTCTTCTGACTTCCGAGGTTGCCTGCCAGCAGTTGAGTATGACTGTAGCTGAGTTCGAAGCGTTGTTGTAAGACCAGCACTAACAGTCAAGAAAACCATCTAATCAAGATGGCATTCTTGGAACTAAAAAAATACAGAGAAACCAGCAAAGACAAGGTTCGCAAACCGTGGTTGGAGTTTTTTGGGAATAAACCCTTTACCCAGCAACCCGAGCGAGCCATCAGTCAAGCAGACCAACTGCTGGACTACAAGAGCTGGTCTGAGGAGGACAAGAAGATGTTTAGTCAACTACGGATGCGTGAAGAACAAGCATTATTGGCTCATGACTATGCCTTGGAACAAGCAGAGGAAAAGGGCTTAGAACGAGGACGAGCTGAGGGGATTGAACAGGGACTGGAGCGTGGGAAAATCTTTACCTTTCTAGATTTAGTACGCAAACATGTTTTAACTTCTGAATTTGCGAGTGAGCAATTGGGCATGACTGTCGCTGAGTTTGAGGCACTACTATAAGACCCTAGAATAATGAATAACATAAAAGTGAACAGGACTGAAATATTATCCTGTTCACTTCTTTCATTTACCCGAGACGATTCAAATTCATCCCAAACTCAAAAGAGAAGGAAAAAAATCCTTCTCTTTCATATCTCTTAACTAATTGGATTTTACATTTGACAAATGGAAGAGCTCCTAGAGATACTAATTATTTAACTGCAGTATTATCTTAGTAAGTATCTGCTATAAAACACTAAGCTAAAAATCTCCTGGTGACATAAACTAATTCAAACTACACCCACTCACCATTAGCATTTACTATCTTACCATCAATTTTTTGCCATACAGTGATATAGACAAAACTCAACCCACTACCATTGTTTAAAGTCAAAAAAACAGGAGATTTCTCTCCTGTTATGATTCAATTATTGTAAATTAAACCCACTCACCATTTTCGTTTACTGTGTAACCATCTGGTGTAGTAGTGCTAACTGCAAGAGCACCTGATGAGTATGAGTAGTACCATTTAGTTCCTACTTGGTACCAACCAGTTGCCATTGCACCTGATGATTTCAAGTAGTACCAAGTACCGTTATCTTTAACCCAACCAGTTACCATCCAACCAGCTTGGTCGAAGTAGTACCAAGTTCCGTTGATTTTTTCCCAACCGTTAGTTGTGTAAGAACCATCAGCGTGTTTGTACCACCAGCGAGAACCTGATTGAACCCATGCTGCTTGAGCAGCTGGTTTTTCAGCAGAAGCTACTAATTGAGGAGTTGCCAAAAGGGTTGCTTTACCATTTCCTACTTTAACTGTTAATTTATATGTTCCACGTTTAGATTTAACTTCAACAGTACTTTTAGCTGATTTTTCATATTTAATCTCAACTGCTTTGCCATCCAATTTTAGTTCTTTACCGTCTTCATCATAAACTTTAACATATCTGTCTGCAACAACTCTTTGTTTATCAGATTGTTTAACTGCAAGGTAAGCATTAATATCAGCAATAGTCAAATCACCTTTTTCAGTAGTATTAACTTTACCAGCTGCTACTTCTCCAAGTTCAGCTGCTTTCTCTACTTCTTTAAAGAGTTTAGAAATTTCTGCATCAGGTACTGTTCTCTCATCAGCTGCAGGTTTAGCAGTTTCTGCAGGTTTAGCAGTTTCTGCAGGTTTAGCAGTTGGCAATGTTTGAACATTAGCTTCACTGCGAGTTGCTGTATCGTCTGCTGATACAACTTGAGTGGCACCAAATGCTGCAAGAGCAGCTACGCTTGTCAATAAAACTTTTTTCATCGTTTTATCTCCTTTATTTTTCATTATATATTTTTCGTAAGACTATCTTACTACCATACAGTATATAAATATTTGCAGGATTTGTCAAGGGTTTTCTTCGAGTTTTTAAAGTTTTTACCTATTTTTAGAAAAAAAGGTAAAAAAAACATCTTTGTGAGAAAAATACCCGTCAAATACTGTATTTTTGAGTGAAAATCTCACAAACTAATCATCCTTGAGTAAAATCATTCATATCTAATCTACATAGACAGTTGGATAGAACTCACTTCCTTGGTATTATCTTATAAACCCTCATAAAAGTCAAGTAAAAACGGCAAGTATTTTGATAACACTTGCCATTTCATAAACTTTCTACTATATAAAGATTGAACTCATAATAAAGCCTCAAATTCAGCGACAGTCATGCCCAGCTGCTCACTCGCAACCTCAGAAGGCAAAAGACTTTGGCGAACCATATCTAGAAAAGCAAAAACTCTTCCTTCAACTTTCCCACGCTCTAACCCCTGTTCAATACCTTCGGCCCTAGCAGTTTCCAAAGCATAATCCTGAGCCAATAACGCTTGTTCTTCACGCATCCGTAGTTGACTAAACATCTTCCTGTCCTCCTCGGACCAGCTCTTATAGTCCAGCAGTTGGTCTGCTTGGCTGATGGCTCGCTCAGGTTGTTGGGTAAAAGGTTTGTTACCGAAAAATTCCAACCATGGTTTGCGAATGCTATCTTTGCTGGTCTCTCTGTATTTTTTTAATTCCAAGAACGCCATCTTGACTAGATGGTTTTCTTGTCCATTATTGGTGATGGTTAAGACCTCACCTGTCGTGTCCTCTCGCATGCTAAAACTGTGAAAAGCCAAATCATCTGAGAAGTAATTGCTGTCCACGATAGCAATAGCATAAACAGGTGCGCTGTGCTTGTAACTCTGATGAGTATTGCCTTCTTGTTGGCGAATTTTTTCTAGGTTTTGATTGACCTGACTGCACAAGTAAGCCCACAGGCGATTGATGAAAAAATTCTGATGATGCACCTGAATCTCGATAATTACCTGAGTGCCATTGTCCAACTCCGCCAAGACGTCTATACTGGTATAGAAATCCTGAGCCGAGTACGGCAGGGAAGGTAAGACGTGAATGTTGCTCCCCTCCAAAATGGTTACATTTTTGGCTGGTAAGTCCAGCATATCGCGAATAAATTGACAAGTGATTTCTGGATTGCTGAAAATTTTCTTAGCAACCAAATCATTGGTTGGGCTGATGCCCGGATGACGCACAGTCATACTTTCTCTTCTTTCATTATAGCACATTTTTAAATCTAGGTTTACTAGATTCACTGCTACTATCTATTTATTCGGAAAAGAGATGAAAAAACCTGAGAATTATCTCAGGCTTGGTCATTAAATCTTTTTCTCAATACCAAAAAGTGGAGAAAGTGGGCGTTTTTCATGGATACGGACGATAGCATCTCCCAAGAGATGAGCAATCGAAATCTGCTCAATCTTATCAATCAAACGCTCTTCCGGCAGATAGATGGTATCCAAAACAACCAATTTCTTAATAGCTGATTTTTGGATATTGTCCATAGCAGGACCAGAAAGAACTGGGTGCGTACAGCTTGCATAGACTTCAACAGCACCAGCTTCCGCAAGTGCATCTGCTGCGTGACAAATCGTTCCAGCGGTATCAATCATATCATCAATCAATATACAAGTCTTGCCTTCGACCTTACCGATGATGTTCATGACTTCACTGGTATTCATCTTATCAACGCTACGACGTTTATCAATAATAGCGATAGATGTCTTCAAAAATTCTGCCAACTTACGAGCACGAGTCACCCCTCCATGGTCTGGACTGACAACCACATAGTCAGAACCAACCATGCCACGACGCTCAAAATAATCCGCAATCAGAGGAGCTCCCATCAAATGATCCACAGGAATATCAAAGAATCCTTGAATCTGCGCAGCATGCAAGTCGATTGTCAATAAACGATCCACTCCAGCTACTTCAAGCATATTTGCGACAAGTTTTGAAGTGATTGGCTCACGCGCTCTCGCCTTTCTATCCTGACGTGCATACCCATAGTAAGGCATGACAACATTGACAGATTCTGCACTCGCACGCTTCAAAGCATCTACCATAATCAAAATTTCAAGCAGATTGTCATTTACAGGTGAGCTAGTTGATTGTAGGATAAAGACGTGTTTCCCACGGATTGATTCTTCGATGTTGACCTGAATCTCTCCATCTGAAAATTGGCGAACACTTGATTTCCCCAACTCTATCCCAATCTCCTGCGCCACACGTTCTGCCAATTCTTTGTTAGAAGAAAGGGCAAACAGCTTTAAATCAGAAAAAGACATGATTTCCTCCGGTATATATGTATCGCTTGTGCTTTTCACAAGATTTTTCTATCTACCATTGTAGCGCTTTTTGCACTATTTTTCAATCAAAAATAAAAGAAGGGCACCATATTTGTGCCCTTGCATCATTCTTTTGAAAAGTATTCTAGTTCATCAACCCATCGTTCTTCTCAACAAAGCGATAAGCCTGATAAAAACCATAAAGAGCAATAGCCGTAACCACTGGAATCGCTAAGGGCAACTCTGTCTCCAACTCCACAAAAGGAGAATTAAACAGGAAGTGAGTTCCCAAGGCTAAACCTAGGAAAATAAGCCCCTCTTTCTTGCCAGTCTTCTGTCCTTTATAGGCTCTGTAAAGCAAGTAAACACCTACTACAGCCAGACCTGAAAAAGTCCAGTGAGAGGCAATGCCTGAGATGATACGCTCTAAAATTCTCGAAATGGTAAAGTCAAATCCCTCTGGCAAATCTGTACGAATGTAGCCAATATCCTCAATCATTTGGAATCCCAAACCGGAAGCAATGCCTAGTAAAAACAAAGATTTTAATTTTCGGACAGGAATCAAAGCTAAAACAAAGACAAGTGGCAACAATTTCAAGGGTTCTTCTACCAAAGGAGCCACAATAGCACTTTCAAAGGCATTTAAAAATGTACTATCTGGGAAAAGAACGCCCAGCAAATCATGGATATAGGTATTCGCAAAGCTAGACAACCAGCCTGAAAGGAACATCCCACCCAATAAAGACAAAATCAAGGCTTTCTTTGGCAATTCCCATTTTTTCCCAATACGGAAAGGAAATAAAGAGCTGGAATCATGTAAAAGAGAGCTAGAAAGATAGAAACTCCCATTAGTCCATATTCCGCACCTGACATAGAACCGTCCGTATAGTAGATGGTTTCATACTGTAAACCAATACATAGCAATAAAATAAAAATAAATAAAATACTGTTTTTCTTCATACACTTTCTTTCTAAATGAAGTATTTATAATTCTACGACTGTCATACTTCCTGTATCCACATCGTAAATGGCACCAGAGATAATGACATCATCTGGTATTAGGGGAGACTCGATAAGAAGTTGCATATCCTCACGCACACTCTCCTCTATATCTTGAAAGGGCAAGAAGTCCTGGTCTGACACATCGACACCTAGTTCCTCTTTTAAATACTCCTGAAAAGGTCCATTTTCAAAAGTCTGAGCACCACAGTCTGTATGGTGCAATACCACAATCTCTCTTGTTCCCATTTGTTGCTGGGAAATAACTAGCGAACGAATCATGTCCTCAGTCACTCGACCACCTGCATTCCGCAAGATATGAGCATCCCCAAGCGCCAAGCCCAGAGCTTGCGCAACGTGCAAACGTGAGTCCATACAGGTCACAATAGCTACTCTGGTTTTGGGTTTGAGTGGTAGATTTAACTGCCCATGTAGGGCAACATAAGCCTGATTGGCTTGCATAAACTGTTCAAAATACGACACGATTCCCTCCTCGAAAATTTGATAGTCAAATATTTCTCCTATCTTATCATTTTTAAGAGGATTTGTCACGGATTATGCAAAGACCTTTCAAAACTTCCTGAATCGTTGTCACTCCAATAACCTGAATTTCCTTAGGAGGGGTGATTCCTGTCAAGGAATTTTTCGGTACATAAATCTTGGTAAATCCCAGCTTAGCAGCTTCATTGATGCGTTGCTCGATACGATTCACGCGCCGAATTTCTCCTGTCAAACCAAGCTCTCCCACAAAACATTCCTGAGGATTAGTTGGCTTGTCTTTATAACTCGAAGCAATGGCAACTGCAACGGCCAAGTCAATGGCAGGTTCATCCAATTTTACACCGCCAGCAGATTTGAGATAAGCATCTTGATTTTGCAAGAGAAGCCCTGCCCGCTTTTCCAAAACAGCCATAATCAAGCTAGCACGATTAAAATCAAGTCCCGTCGTCGTACGCTTGGCATTCCCAAACATGGTCGGTGTCACCAAAGCCTGAACCTCCGCCAAAATAGGACGCGTCCCTTCCATGGTCACAACGATGGACGAGCCCGTAGCACCGTCTAAACGCTCTTCTAGGAAAACTTGACTCGGATTGAGGACCTCAACCAAGCCACCTGACTGCATCTCAAAAATACCAATCTCATTAGTGGAACCAAAACGGTTTTTGACCGCTCTTAAAATACGGAAGGTATGGTGTCGTTCCCCTTCAAAGTAAAGCACCGTATCCACCATATGCTCCAACATACGAGGGCCAGCTAAGGTTCCTTCCTTAGTCACATGCCCTACAATAAAGATAGCAATGTTATTAGTTTTGGCCAGCTGCATAAGTTCAGCCGTCACCTCACGCACTTGAGAAACAGACCCCTGCACCCCTGAAATCTCAGGAGACATAATGGTCTGAATGGAGTCGATGATGAGGAAGTCTGGCTGGATGCGCTCCACCTCAGCTCGAATACTCTGCATATTGGTCTCTGCATAGAGATAAAACTCACTATCAATATCTCCCAAACGCTCTGCTCGTAGCTTAATCTGCTGGGCAGACTCCTCCCCACTGACATAGAGAACTGTCCCCACTTGAGACAACTGGGTTGAGACTTGTAGGAGAAGAGTCGATTTCCCGATTCCAGGATCCCCACCGATTAGGACGAGACTTCCTGGTACCACTCCGCCTCCAAGTACACGGTTGAATTCCTCCATATCCGTCTTGGTTCGATTGACATTGATTGAAGTCACCTCAGCCAGTTTCATAGGCTTGGTTTTCTCACCTGTCAAGGACACACGCGCATTCTTGACCTCGGCAACCTCAACCTCTTCTACAAAGGAAGACCAAGACCCACAGTTAGGACAACGTCCCAGATATTTAGGGGAATTATACCCACAATTTTGACATACAAATGTCGCTTTTTTCTTTGCGATGATAAACCTCTTTCTATATCTATATCTCTAACTCACACTCAATCACTTGGCAAAAATCAATCTTCTCATTTGGCACAAACTGGCGCATGAGCATTCGATGAGCAACAACTACCACAGTCTGATGTTCTCGATACTTAGACATACATTCTAGAAAACGAGACTTCATTTCCGTAGCTGTCTCATATTGAATAGGACTATTAGGAAGCAACTCCCCCTTGTTTTCTAAAAACAGTCTTCTAGCTGTTTCAAAGTTTTCTATTCCAGTTCCATAGACCTGCCATTCATGTAATAAAGGCTCTACTCTTAAAGGAAGTCCCGTAGCACAAGTCACATAGCTAGAAGTCTCTAAAGCTCTTGTGACTGCAGAAGATACGATTATTTCAGCTGAAGGTAGTAAAGGATTCTTGCTTAGCTCTTGGGCTTGCTGCCGTCCCTTCTCAGACAAGGGTGCCAAATCTATCCCAAATCCCGTATAAGAACGCTCCTCTAACTCACAATAATCTGGCTCCCCGTGACGTACAAATATAATTTCATTCTAGTGCCCTGTCGATCCAAATCCACCAGTTCGAACGCCATCAGCCGCATCTCCATCCGCAATTAAGAAAGGAGCAAAGACAGCTTGAACAACACGTTCCCCAACTTCAAGAACAACCTCTTGATCTGTGATATTCTTCATCTGCGCAAAAATATGCCCTTCATTCCCAGGATTTCCATAATAATCCCCATCAATGACCCCAACTGAATTAATTAAAATCAAGCCCTTCTTACGAGGATTTGAAGAACGATCATAGAGGTAGAGCACCTCAGTCGGCTGCATATAAGCCTTAACCCCTGTCGGAACCAAGACAATCTCTCCTGGAGCGATAGCTGTGCGCACAGCAACCTTTAAATCGTAACCAGCCGCATGCGCTGTCTCACGCTTAGGCAATAAATTTTTATCTGTAAAACTCGAAACCAATTCAAAACCACGAATTTTCATCATCTTCTCTTTTCTATTATCATTTATTCTAGATTATTCTATCTTATTTATTCGGAAAAAGCACGAAAAAAAGAGCACACAATTCAAATCGCTTAGGGCTGCTGGATTCCTCCCCTGACCCGCTTCACGCAGAACTGTTGCTCCACTATTTATTATATCACATTCCTATTCATTTTAAAAGCAAAATTATTTTTTCCGTCTATTTCTAAAAAAGTCCTGCATAATAGCTGCGCATTCATCTTCCAAAATTCCCGTTTCAACCTCCACACGATGATTGAGACGCTCATCTGTCAAGATATCATACAAACTCCCAGCAGCGCCAAATTTCTGGTTTTTAGCCCCATAGACCACGTTTGGAATACGGGCAAGCCCAATCGCCCCACTACACATGACACAAGGCTCAATGGTCACAAAAAGCGTGCAATCCAGCAAGCGCCAGCTCTCTTCACTCAGGTTCGCATTCTCTATAGCCATAATCTCCGCATGCATAACCGCTCGCTGCAGTTCCTCACGTGCATTATGCCCACGGCCAATGATTTCTCCGTCCTTGACAATCACACAACCAATTGGAATTTCATCGTGTTCAAGAGCAATCTCAGCCTCTCTCAAAGCTTCCCTCATAAAGACTTCTTTTTCTTCAACTGTATAATTCATCAATTTCTCTTTTCCTACTTATCGATTTTATTATTATATCATGAATCCCAACAATCGAGTAGGGGATAATCTCTAGCCCCTCTCACACCACACCACCGTACGTGCCGTTCGGCATACGGCGGTTCAACTAACTTTTAACGCATGTCGTTCAAGGTAATAATCCAAACACGAAACCAGTCCACGTTTTTCGAGGACTGGTTTGATATAGCACGTTTAAGTACCGACTTCTGAGCTACTAATTGATAGTGGTCACCCCAGCCAGATACCTTATCTGCTATCCATTTAGGAACTCCTAACTTAAGCAATCCCCATAGCCGTCTAGATTTCTTCTTCCATTGCTTCCAGATAATGACTCGTAGGCGAGTACGCAAGCGCTCATCTATGCTAGCGACTATGCGCTTCATATTTCCCAGCGAGAAATAGTTTATCCATCCTCGAATAGACAAATTCAGTTGCTCAATACGTCTTGTTAAGTCTATACTCCATTTCCTCTGTGTTAGCTTCTTCAATTTAAGCTTAAATCTCCGAACACTATCTTGATGGGGACGACTTTTCCAACCAGATGATGATTTCCAGAACCCAAAACCTAGATATTTCAACTCTCTTGGTCTGGTAATCTTAGTCTTGGTCATGTTTACTTTCAAACCTAGCCGTTTCTCAATAAAACGACTGACTGAATACATCACACGCTTAGCGGCAGCCTCGCTTCCGACCGTAATCACACAATCATCTGCGTAGCGCACAAATCGAAGTCCTCTCTTTTCTAATTCCTTGTCCAATTCATTAAGCATGACATTGGATAAGAGAGGAGATAAATTTCCTCCCTGTGGCGTGCCAACTAGCGTTTTATGACGTTGACCATTAATGATAACACCTGAATGAAGATACTTACGAATCAAGGATTCCGTATCTCCGTCTTCGATAATGTTATGTACTAAGGACATCAATCTATCTTGAGGAACCGTATCGAAAAATTTCTCTAGGTCTATATCCACTATCCACTCATAGCCGTCATTTAAGTACTCTAAGAGCTTCATGATGGCTTTTTCACACGACCTATTTGGTCTGAATCCATAGCTAGTATCTGAGAAATGGGGTTCACAAATAGGGCTAATGACTTGAACAATGGCCTGTTGGATCATTCTATCCATAACTGTTGGAATTCCTAGTTGACGGATGCCTCCGTTTGGTTTAGGAATCTCAACTCTAAGAACTGGTTGAGGCTTATATTTTCTCTGTTTTATCAGTTCCTTAGTCAGGCGCCAGTTTTGTCTGAGATAATTATCCATTTCTTCTATAGTAATTCCATCAACCCCAGCTGAGCCCTTATTGGATTTTACTTGATTGTAAGCTTCAAGCATATTTTCGCGTGATAGTATCTTATCTAGCAATTTTGACATGTGCGTATTCCTTTCTTGTTTTGGTGCCTGAGGGACATCTTATATTGGTGAACCTTCATCTAGTCAATACGTGATGGAGTCCAGTTCTATCAGACCGTTCTTTACAGACACAAGTGAAGTAGGATTACTTCAATCTGTCGTTTTCTCTTTCTAGCGACAGACCTCAAACAGTCTATCCCCAGACTGTTTGAGTATTCACCCCTTCGCTCCACTTCCATTACAGAAGTTTCCTCACTACTATGGGTTCGGCTAACTTCTCATGATTCGTTGTTACTACGCTTTCAGCGCTCATGAGACCTCACGGGATAAGTCGTACATCTTTCCTCGTTTACTCTCGTGATTTACGCATATAGGTTACGACTACCTTTTTGGACTTTAGAGTTTGAGGCCCCCCTTATCCGCTATATACGCCTTACTATCACGTTCCTGTTCGTAGAGCCACGATTTCGCTATCCCTTCCTCTCCCCGCTACCTCACGATAGTCAGGCTTGGGAATCGCTATTGGGTTCACCGGTAGCAGGTGCCCACCGAGGACTTACACCTCAGATATACGACATGCCCGTCGTACCAAAAAAAGCCACCGAATGCGGTGACTTTATAGGGAGATTATTATGAAAAAGGTAAAATAAAATCTTATTAAATCAACACTCTTGGAGGGTGTCCCCTCCAACTCCCCGACCTCTGGACAAGGTCTATTTTTTTGAAAAAAATTTATCAAAACCATTGACTTTATACAACTAAAGTTGTATAATAGATACATAAGGTTAAGGAGGAAACCTTAGACAAGGAAACTAGTAGAAAGGAACATGAAATGTTTAAGTTCAAAAAGAAGCCACTCAAGGCAAAAACAAATAAGCTAGTCATCAAAATAAACTTATTTATAATCAGCTTTGAATGGCACATCGAATTTGGATAGTGAGAAATCACTATCCACTCCCTTCGAGGGGTGTACTTAAATTATAACAGGAAAAAAATAATGAAAGTAAATCTAAAAAAATTAGAAAAAAACTACCAAGCGTGAAAAAAAGTTGAATTTATTATTGGACTTCTTCTACTCCTATTTGCAGTTTGGTATTTTACGAGGTAATATATGTCAGTAGATATTGAAGCTATCCGCTGGCTTTTAGACAACGCCACAGCCTATGCTATTAGCAAAAACTGTGGCATGTCTATTCAGGCTGTGGACAAATATAAAAACGGTGTGTCAGATATTATGAACATGCGTTTAAAACACGCTATCAGCATGACTTCTTACGCCCATACACTACAAGAAAAACAGTGAGCACCATCACTGTTTTTTTCTATTTTAAGCAACAAAAAACCGCAAGCTACTGCCTGCGGTAGATAAACATTTTAGAAAAGTTTTCCTTTCATTCTATTTTTTAAAATTATTTCGTAGTAATGAGCCCGTCTGGCTCTACTGTGAACTCTGGCTTGTCTGCCATTGTTCCGTCTGGTTTGATGTAGTACCAGCCTGTCTTGTCTGCGGATTGGACGAAGGCGTTTGATACCATGTTACCGTTTTTACGGTCTAGGTAATACCAAGTCAGCTTATGTTTAATCCAACCAGTTACCATCTTACCGTCTTCATCAAAGTAATACCAAGCGTTATTGATACGAGCCCAGCCAGTGGCCATAGAGCCTGAATCCGTGAACCAGTACCAAGCGTCCTTGTAGTTCAACCAGGTACTACGCTTCATGAAGCCTTTTTCATCGAAATAGTACCAAACATCGTTGATTTTCTCCCATTTGTTAGTTGGATATGAGCCGTCTTCACGAACCCACCACCAGCCGTACTGGTTTTGTTGCCAGCCAGTTTCAACCTCTTCAGGCGGTACGATATACCCAACGATTTCACTTACAGAACGCTCGTTATAGCGACAAGGGCCACCCACTTCTAGGTAGTCCCAGTTGCCATCGATATTCTGTTCAATCGTCTTGATGGTAGAACCGTCTGAGTCTTCATAGACAAGACCTGTATGGCCGTAATTGACACCGTCGCCAGCCACATATGATTTCACGAAGAACCAACCTGCCTTTGGATAGTCAGCGTCATACACGACTTTCAGGCCTTGTGAACGTGCTGACTCAAGCAAGTCATAAGCGTTGCCCCAAAGGGTCACGCCGTACCAATTTTTAAAAGCGTAGCACGGAACATCCGCGCATTGCATCCCGAATGCATGGTCCTGGTCCACTCCATCGCCAGCGTTGGCTTTATCGATGAAGAATTGAATCATTTCTTGTTGCTTGGACATACTTACTCCTTCCATGCGTCATTCATCTGTTTCACGGCTGACTCCACAAAGGTGTCCAAGTCCTTGTCAGTCATGCTGATGTTGTATTTTGTAAGCTCAGCACGGACTTTATCACGAGCTTGCTCAAGCTTTTCATCACCTTTGAAACCTGTCTCTTGAGCCACCTGCTCCACGGCATGAACCGCATTTTTAGCTAGGATTTCAGCGATTTTTACAGCTTTTTCTCCACCTTTGCGTAAAAGATACTCTTTTACTGCTTTCACGATACTACCTATTGCTACTGCTAAAAAGCCTGTCGCAAAAGCGATAATAAATTCATTAAATTGTGTCATGTGTTTTTCCTTTCTGGCGCATTACCGCGCCCCTTTCTCATCTTCAACTAAGATGTCGTCTCTGATTTGCAACGATTCAAAATTGTTGTACAAGTGGTCAATGTAGCCATTGCCACCAAGAGCCTTGTAGCTATTGTGCATGTTTTCCACTACATAGAACTCATCCTTGGTGGTAAAACCACGACGAATAGCCCTGCGAATATCACGATCTAGGCGCATCCTCATCGTGACAAGGTGCGCTTCATCGTGCAGTTTTAGCTTGGCTTGTACTTCATCAATTTTGGTGTTGCTGTCGCATGCAGTTTCTTGGACATCTTTGATTTGTTTCTTGACTTCACTTAACTCTGAAATGATTTGGTCTGTCAGTTCCTTTGATTTTTTCGGCAATTTGTAGCTGAGCCAAGCGATAATGATCGGTGAAGCTACTGGTAGCACGTTCATGAAGAAATGCTCAACGTGTTGTAAGACGTCCATAAAGCACCTCTACTGTTCATTTGTTGCTTTTGGTGCGTTAAACTTCCAAGGTGCTAATACGCCATTTTGGTAAGGTGTTCCTTCAAGTTGGGCAAGGGTTTCTCCTTGATAAGTAAACGACTGATTTGTTTGAATCAAGATACGTTTACCTTCCCCGTTGATTTCAGCGTGGCTTGGGTCTTCAACCGCAAAGATTGCACCAGGTTCGTAAGCTTTACCGACTTCAGCAAGAGGGAATAACTCAACCATTTCTTTGTACGTCGTACCATAAGAGACTTTTTCACCCATGATAGAATCTTGAGCCATCACTCGAACCACTTTATTAATGCGGTTCGCAAGTGCTTCAAGGTCATTTTGCTTCGCTTCTGCTTGCGTCAATTTTTCTTTAGTCTGTTCAAGATTTGCTTGAGCTTGAGCTACTTTCTGCTCAGCCTGTTCCAATTTAGCCAAAGTCTGCTCTAATTTCGCTTGAGCAGTCACGATGGCATTTGTCGGATCAAGTTCCGTTCTAATAAAATCTAAAACTGCTTGAATCAACACTTCTTCATTATCATTCGTGCGATTACCTGGTAATTCAACACGCTCATAACTGTAGCGACCAGTTTCTTCTTTCTCAATCGTTACGATTGTGACATTCTTTTCCCCTTTTAAAATCGGGCTTCCTGTTAATTTGTAAGTCATGCGTTAGTTCCTTTCATTTTAGCTTGCGTTTCTTCAAATAACTCTTTAAGGGCTGGGTCGTATTCCAACACCGATTTTAAAGCCTGTAATTCGGCCAGAGTCAGCGTATAACGTGCCTCTAAATGTGCACGATTCAATTCACCTTCAGCCAAGCGGTTGACAAGCGACTCAGCTACTAGCTTGTCGATTGTGTGGTTATCCATGTATGTTCTCCATTTTTTCTATTTTTTGATTTAATTCTTGGATGGCCTTGATTAAGTAAGGAACAAAAGCAAAGGTATTATAGGTATAGATCCCATCTGGTGTTTCACGAAAAGCGTCAGATGCATATTTTTTGACATCTTGCGCCATGATGCCACAAGCTATATCTTCAATTTCTCCATCGATAGTTTTACGATAACTGTACGTTTTAAGGTTATTGATTATTTCAAGAGCAGATACTTCACTATCTTTGATATTTTCCTTGTATCGTCGGTCAGATGCATCATTCCAAGCCGGGAACCAGTCTCTGGAACCACTAGCTTTTTCCAAATAGAAATAATCCTTGCTACTGCGTCCTATCTTTTCGTACTCACTTGAATATATCCAAGTACCACCATCATAAAAATTCTTCCTGTTACTTTCAAGTCACCGTGAACAACGGGTGTTCTCCAAAATTCAGCAGTGTTATAACAATACATACTGCCATTATTTTTCACGAACCATGCATAGTATCCAGGTTCGCTCCAATCAGATCCCCAATTTACCCAAAGTGCTGTACGTCCGCTGCCACCTTCGCCATCTCCCATTCCAACCGAGAAGTGATTCCGACCAGTAAGCCAACGACCAGAACCTGAATCATGCGTTCCTAATTGAAATCCACCAATCCATCCCTTATAGCCCTCTAAAACAGTTGAGCTAGTAATGACTGATTCAATTTTTGTCGCAAATATGCGTTTAGATGTCAGCTTGTCAATCAAGGCATCTCTAGCGGTCAGGTTCCGAATCAGGGCATCATCTACGTTGATTTTATCTCCTGTGATCGCACCAGCTTGGATATGTTCAGCAGTAACAGAGCCAGAAGCTATTTTATTAGCAGTAACAGAGCCATCCACAATCATGTCGGATTTACTCTGACTTTCGGAGCAATGATGTCAACGCCTCTCGGACTTGCGGAAATGGTAGATGCTAACTGCTCACCAGTTAGAGTAGTAGAACCGATAGTCACACCTTCTGATGTCACTTGCACCCTCGCACTATTAGCAGCGTCTCGCACTTCCTGCCTGATTTCTTTAGCAGTCTGAGCGATGGCACTCTTGACATTCTCATCAAAGAACTGAGTCAGCGCCCCTTTATTATTCTGCTGGATTTTGCCCCAGAGAGTGCTGTTCGGGTCTCTCAATTCCAACTCTATTGAGCGCATGTCCTTGAAGAGACCTGACAAGGTACGTTGTGTGACAGTAGGCTCCACGAAGCTGGTAGGGAAATCCCCCTGCTCCAACTGAATATCCGTCAGCACTGTGTCACCCACACAGCCCATGTGGTGCAGTTTCAACAGTTCATCTCGTGTCCGTGGCTGAAATACCTTGTAATACCGTCCGTTATGCTCAAGGGCAGGCGAACGAACATTTTGAATGGTAATGTCCATGTGTTAGCCCCCTATTCTTTCAGTGTCCATATCTCATAGATGAAGCCAGCGCCACCAGATACTGTTTCACATTGTCCACCTGGAAACGTCACAATTAGATTGTTCATGTTTAATTTTGATTCATAATATAACCCTGGCACGGTACCATTTCCTGCAATTGTTTTATCAGGATGGACAACTCGACCTGTTCCACTTGAATAATAGCCTCCTGCATTTGCAAATACAATCGTTTTTGCAGAAGTTGGAAATGTTACACCGGAATAAACTTTTTTGATTCCCGTATTGATCCATTTATTAGATGTGGATACAGTAGTGTAAAGCGTTTTAGCATGTTGTTGTAACACATCATTATGAGCAATAAGAGTTTGGACAGCTGTTGCATTTGAGAACAGAGTTTGGATAACCGTTGTATTTGAAAACAGGGCTTGGACAGCTGTTGCATTTGAGAACAGATAATTTAAGTTATTCTGATTGCTAAACAATTGTGTCAATAAGGTGTCGTTTTCGATTATAGCAATGTATTCTTTCAGGCGATTCAGTGTACCAAAATCAATCTGAGTACCACTTATAAGTTTTGAAATATTCGGATGACCTGCTAAGAATTGAAACAGCACTGAATTCTTAGTCATTTCAGCATTCAAATATTGTTTTACATTATCTGGAACAACTGTCACATTTTTTAAATATAAATCTAATATCTCAAAATTACTGATGAGCATTGTTTCCCAATTTTGATAGCCACTAATCGGAAGAATCCATGATAATAGTTCCCCCTCCAACTGATTCAAATCTTCAAAAGTTTCAACAGACAGCAGAGGGCGGTTTTCTGGGGATGGATTATCAGGGTTATCTCCTTTTATGACAATCAACGCAGCTCCTAATCCTTTTTTTGTATTTAAGGCCAACGTAAATGAATTCTTTTGTGTTGGATTGACAAGCTGATTCGCCAACTGATAGGCAATGACAAGATCATTTTTCGGTAGCGTCACTTCACTCACCTTACTTCCTTTTTTGATTTTTAAAATATTATTTTCAACTGTTACATCTAAATTGTCATCTTTAATTCTCATCCACTGATAGGACGTATACTCTTGAGGTGCTGTAGGAGCTGTGCAAATTCCAATATAGACACTATTTTCTGTAACGACATCTGTCATATCATGACCATCACTGTGTTCTGAATATCTGACAAATACAGAGCTTCCTGTTGAACCTGTTTCCCCCTTGAGCGAATTTTTCTGTTCTGTGCTTAGACTTTCAAATGTAACCACACCGTCACGACCCGGTGGACCTTGAATACCTTGTTCCCCTCGTTGCCCTTGAGCTCCTCGCTCTCCTTGGATACCTTGGATACCTTGTTCCCCTTTCAAGCCACGTTCTCCACGGTCGCCTTTTGGTCCTGTTAGATATTGAAGAGCTGAGAAATGGTCAGTCCCATTTCCAACCTTTACCTTGCCTGTATCACTCTCAATACCTAACTCGCCATCTAGTAAGACTAGATTGCTACTTGCCCAGTCTCGTGCTGACATGCGCTTGTGCTGTACCCTTACTGGGATTGTTTCCGTCATGTTCTTCCTCCATCAAAAATAAAAGTTGGACTCTCGTTCCAACTTCCGTCATATCTTGAATTTTGTCCGTCCGCAACCGTCTTGTAGATTGGCGCTAGTTCAATCCGTTTTGTCTGATTGTCAATCGTCACAGACTGCTCTATGTTCTGATACCAGTCCCCTGAGAAGGTCAGACGATAGGCACCGTAGTAAACCGCCAAGACCTGCTCCTCTTTCTGGGTCAGGTCTTTGTCAATCGCTGGCATGAGCGAATTAGCAGGCGCCAAATGAACGTGTCCACCATAAAAAGGTGTCTTGTTAACCACCACAGTCACATCTGTTTTGCCATAAGGCGTGCAGGTTGCTAACCAGCTGATGACGTACTGCTTACCAAGTTCAAAGCCCTCTCCATTGTGACCGACTTCTACGAAATCCGTTCCGTAACTGATTTTCTTAGCCGTGCCACCGTTCAAGCGGTTCTTATTGTACTGGGTATTCCCGTCACCACCAATCAAACTAGCGTTGACTCTTGCAGTTTCGCTGACCTGTTCTAGTTTCTTACTCAGTTCAGCTATAGAGTCCGCACCGCTCATCAGTTCCTCACGGATGCGCTTCACGAACTCAGGGCGCTCTTTCTCCATTTCTTCGTGGATCTTAGCGCCCATTTCTTCAGCTTTAGCCTTGTACTGCTCAATAGCGTCCGTGATAGCTTTCTCACGCTTGGCAAATTCAGCGTCAAAGGCACGGTCAGCGTTGGCGATTTCCTTTTTTAAACGTTCTTCAAAAATCTTATGCAGATTTCGGCTTTCGTTTAAAACGGCATCGTTTACAATTCCACCAATCGCATTAGCCAGACTAGACTGGAACGTCCCGAAACCAATTGATTTTAGATGTTTAGCCATTGGCGAATAGGTATATTTGGTGATTTTCTTGCGAACATCCAGATCGTACCATTCATGGTAGATACTGACCACATCAAACATCCGAACTGCAACATCACTCTGGCCGACAACTGAAATTTCAAGGTTATCTTCCAACATATCGCACATACTTGTCCGAAAATACTGCTTACCGTATGCAATCAAGCTAGCCTCATCTGTCACATCTTGGTCATTGACTTCCACGACATCTTCGTATATTTGGCTATAGTTCCCAAGCAAAGGACTATCAATCACCACCATATAATCATGGTCAACCGCATTTTCTCCCTCACCCTTAACAGTCGTTTTAAAGGTTATCCGAGTTTTTAAAGACTTGGTTGAGGTCTTATGCTGGTAGCTGGACAAGTTTTTCTTGTACATAAAAAGCGATTCATTTTCTGAACCGCCATTTTTCAACAAGCGTAAGTTGTAGCCATTCCGGACCATATCTCCTCCCCATTGACCAAGGATAGAGTGCTTATCTTTAGCTAAGACCTCCATCGCATTCTTGTCCTTGATGTTAAGCGTATGCCTATCGTCAATATCCGAGAAAAAAGAAAACGGATTGGCCCTGGTAATACTACCAGCTAATGCGCTCAATGCCCTTGTACCACTGACACGGTCAACATCGATAGAGCTGACGATGTAGTTATTTAACAAGCTGATAACCTGATTAGCATAGACTTGGATATATCCTTGCTGTTTTTCAACCTCAAAAATATAAAAATCCTGCTCGCCATGCAGGTCATCTGCAGTCAAGAAGGTTTCCTCTTTCAGCAATTCCCACTTGGGATCCGATGTAGGAAATCGAAAGGTCAGTTGATAGGTATTATTTCGCTCCTGAACAATTTCATCGTTGTAGGCCTCGTTTAAAGGCGTGTTGCCTTCTGTAAGATAAATCATAAGATATACCTCCAATTCGGCCGAACTGTGACTTTACGAACCGCACCAGTAAAGACCAGACCGTTATTCCCGACTGCCAACTCAAAGAAGCCTCCACGTTTTCGTAGAGTGTTTTGAACCGCACCATCTGCGTTGTAGATATTCTGTTTCTTATGTCTACAATCAATGGTCACTTTTCGTCTAATGGTCAAGTGCATGGTTGTCCGTCCGATAGTCAAGGAGATATCACCGTCTCCCTCAATCTCAATCACAGGCTCGCTATAGACAGAGCCTGGATTGTTGACGTTACCGCTTGCGGTAAAGACAAGAGGAGCAACATCTTTCTGATAGCGAAAGGGTTGCATATTCAGCTTAAGCTCTAGCTTCCAGGCATGCATCCCATGAGGGCTATAGATTGCACCAATAAAATCCGCATAAAAGACAGACCCCAACTGATAGCTAAACTCTAGCACATTGTCCTTAGGCTGAAATTTCTCCACGATAGTAGAAACATCCAGTAACTTAGGAATGTAGAACGAAAAAGTCCGTTCATAACTCTCATAGCCCCCATCTAGCACCCGATAACTTCCGTTGGCTCCGTAGAGGGTAGCATCTTCAACCACCCTAGGCTTAGCTGCCTCCACCTGACCAAAATCCGTCACCACGCAGTGAGGGATAGTTGATGTATTGAAACCATTGATAATCATGTAAAACATTAAATTCCCTCCCTAGCGTAAATCGCACCTTGACGTTGGTAGACGCTCATTGAAATTTTATCAGCGTCTAGGTAAGTATCTGACGGCTTTTCAAGGATAGCAGTAAGGATCTTCTCCATACTTGCTCTCAGAATCGCTATCTCAGACACGGTTTGACTATCTTTGCCTCGATTTGAGCACTTGGCATAGCCAAGCTTGCTTCAAGATTCCTGGCAATAGTCGGTGTTCCACTCAAACCAAAATCATCATTTGAAAATGCGTTTGAGATTTCGCCAGCCATTCCAACGACCGATTTCTTAACATCTTTGAAACGGTCTTGCAACCCTCTATCCAAACCTTGCATAATCGCATTACCAGCAGGAATCAAGAGCTTGCGGTCGTATTCAATCGGACCTTTGTGGTCACGAATCCAACCAGCAATACCTCCGACGAAATCAGTCACTGAGTCCCAAGCGGATTTCAAACCGCCTAGAAATCCATCAAGAATAGCCTTACCTGCTGACCATAGGTCAATGTTTCGAATGCCGTCAAAAATACTCGTAACATTACTTACAAGGTCACTAACACCTTGCTTCATACTTTCCCAAGCTCGCTGAGCGCCTTGGACAAGTCCATCAATCAGACCTAAGACAGTTGATTTCAACCCTTCCCAAGCACTGCTTGCGACAGATTTGATAGTGTTCCAGATGTTAGATAATATCTGAGCAAAACCATCAAAGATAGCCTTACCTGCATCGGACAACCCTTTCCAGATTGTACTAAGAGTGGTAGAAAAGTTTTCAAAAATAGCAATAGCATAACCTACGATAACATCCACGACTCCAGAAAAGTATGTTTTAATCCCTTCCCAAATCGTAGAGATACTATTTTTAATCCCTTCCCAGATTAGAGAAAGATCAGCCCCCAGCTGGTTAAAGTTCCCTGTCACAAGGTCGATGATGATGAGAATAGCACCCAAGAAAATAGATTTGATGAAGTCCCAAGCACCTTGAAAAATCATCTTAATTCCTTCCCAAATTTGAGTAAGACCATCTGAAATATTGTTCCAAATATTCATAAATCCATCTATGAACGGCTGAACAACCGTTATGATTGCTGTGGTGATTGCTGTCCAAGCAGTAGATGCAGTTTCTTGAATACTTGCCCACGAGTCAGAAAAGAATGTTACAACTGTAGTCCACAACGTGCTTGCACCTTCAGAGATACCAGACCAAATGCCGACAAAGAAATCGGAAATTCCCTGCCAAGCCTGTTTAACCCAATCTACAAAAGCTGACAAAATTTGTCTGCCCGTTTCGGTTTGGGTAAAGAACCACGCTAGAGCCGCAACTGCAATCGCAATCCACCCTACAATTGGTATTGAAGAAATGGCTGTTGTTGCACTTGTCGCGAAAGTCATTACTGCCGTTTTTGCTGTTTCAAAAGCTCCGCCAATGCCACCGATATCTTTCATAAACGATACGATTTTTATTGTTGTAAATGCAAAGCCTAGGGCAATGATAGCTGTTTTCAACAAGTCAGCCGCGATTTGATTATCATTGAAAAATTGTGTTATGTCTTTAATAATTCCTGAAACTCCGCTTATGGCTGAGGTCAGAATTTCAAAAGCTGTCCCTAGAAGGGTCACACCTTGCTCTCCGCCTTCAATGCCTAGAAGGTCTCCTACGAAATCTCCAACAAAGCCTATAACATTCCCAATGATTGTCCCGATATTCTCGAATGTTGTTCGGATATTCTCTCCGATATTAACAATTTGGGTTGCGGCATCTTCGCTGAACCCTAACGTGTTAAGGATATCTATGTTTCCTTGTTTATCCATTGACCCGAAGATCATGTCAAAAAAGGTCTGGAAAATCCCTGTTACACGCCCGATTTGGTCATATACTGCACTTCCAAAAGCGTCTCCAAAAAGTTGATAAGCTAAAGAGCTGAGCCCTTCGGTCAAACTACTCCCAAGCCAGATAGGATATTCCCAATCATAGGGAAGAAGTTATTAAAAAGGAATGTTCTAGTTGTTTCCAGCAATGCCTGCAAAGCTGGAGTAACATTTTCGCCAATCGCAATTTTACCAAGTACGTTTTGAGCAGCTGATTTCATAGATTCAAATGAACCTGTAAAAGTGGTTGCCGCCTCTCTCGCTGTTGTACCAGTGATGTTCAAATTCTCTTGGATAGCGTGAATGGCGCTATAAACGTCTGATAAGTTATTTAGGTCATATTTAACACCTGTCAATTTTTCTGCGTCAGCTAAGAGCCGTTGCATTTCTTGCTTTGTGCCACCATAACCCAATTTCAGGTTATCCAACATCGTATAATTTTGCTTAGCAAACCCTTGATATGCCATCTGAATGCTCTCCATAGATGTCCCCATCTTATTGGCATTATCCGACATATCCACCATGGCCATGTTAGCTGTTTCTGCCGCTTTGTCTGTATCTCCACCAAGAGATTGTAGCAAGCTAGCTGAGAAGCCCGTCACGGTCTCCATGTATTTATTTGCAGAAAGTCCAGTAGTTTTATATGCGTCTTCTGCATATGCCCTTACTTTTCCTGCTGATGTTTTAAAGAGGGTTTCAACACCACCAATGGATTGTTGAAGTGCTGCCCCTTCACTCAATGCAGCGCTAAAGGCTTTCCCAATCCCTGCCGCTGCAATTACCTTTTTAAACGTTCCAACTAAGTTAGAACCTAATGACTCTCCAGCTAGGTTTCCTGCTGAGGCAACTTCGCCACCAAGTTCTTTCTGAATCATTCCGCTAATTCCTTGAGCGGACGGAATGATTTGTACATAAGCTTTTCCGAGCTGAGTTGCCACTAGCTCTCACCTCCATTTCCAGAAAATAGTTGTTTTCTATAGGCTTCGTAATCTTCAGGACTTTCAAAAGTCATGAACTCTCTTGTATCTTCTTTTTCTTTCTTGATAAAGAAGTCTGTCAAAGATGTCGGTCTGTTTACTCCTTTCTGTCCATCTTTTGACTGAATCCACAAAAGCATGGATAGTCTGTCAACCATACTTGCCAGCAAAAGCCTTTCTACTGGCGCTATCTGATCCGATAGAAGTTGCTTGATACGTGAATCATCTTTCAAGCCATAAGCAAAAACAGCTACCGTTGATAGTGGTAGTTGTTTGTAGTCATATACTTGATAGGTTTCCGCTAAATCACATATCAAAGCGTCTTCATCTAGGTCTATCATATGCGCCAGTATCGTTATTTTTTTAACTTTTCTACCTGTGCAAATACGCTCTTGATTTCTCCAAAAAGTTTCTCATTTGGAAGGATTCCATCTTCTTCAACCAAGAAATCAATGAATTTTTCAGCCTGTTCTGGACCAAAAAGAAGGTCTAGAACTTTATCTACGGCTTGCACGTCACCACTATCTGCTTTACCGATATAGCGCAACAAAAGGTAGTTGTCTAGTCTTCTCGTTTCAATCGAAAAGGCAAAACCACCATCTGTTTTGCCCTCAATTTTGTCATTCATTTTTGGAAACTCAATCTGCTTCGTCATCTATTACGCTCCTTGGATGTATTCGTAGTGGGTGTTTTCGTTTGAATCTGGCAATGCTGTGATAGTCAACTCATAACCGATAGGTTCACCGTCTTTGTAGCTGATTTCACCGATTTCGCTGACTTTACCACGAGGAATAACGATACGTTTAACATATCCGCTCTTCAACAACGTTTCAATTACAAGGCAATGCTCTGGTAACTCTTTACCATTTGCCTTGATAATGATACCAGTTTCAAGAGTTCCAGTAACGTTTTCTGGGCCATAGGTCTCTTTCAAAACCTCGATGTTCAAACTTTCAATCAATTTGTATTTGAAGGTGTCTTTCTTTTCAGTTTGAGAAGACAAGACAGTTTGTCCGCCCCACGCTTTGACTTCTTCTGACTCTGGAGAGTTTTCATTTGTCAAACCATCTTCTGAAATGTAGCCTAGCTTTTCAAATGCGACGTTAAGTTCTTCTTTTGCGTTTGTAGGCAAAGTTGTGCCTGCTGGGGCTGTTGCGACTGCTCCACCGATTTTAGGTTTTGCAGCGGTTACGTTTGATGCTGTTGCAGTACTCATTTTATTTCCTCCTGTTGTACTTTCTGTAGCTGTTCGTACTTCTGTCACGCTATCTTCCTGCGCCATAGTACCTCATTAAAAATAGTTAATATCATATACCGCTTGGTAGCGATATTTCTTAGTCTCTGTGTCTGTGAAGTTGTAATCACTATTGTGATGCACGCCACACACCTCATCAATCGTGATGAGATTTTCCACCGCTTTCTTTACGACCTCATTTAATTCAGCGGCCTTTTGTAAAGAAGGGGCATAGCTCTGAAAAGCCAAAGTAGCTGAATAAGTGTAATCACTTCCACCAGCCCCTGTCTTTTCAATCATCACATAGCTCTCTGGCAAGTCTTTTCGGTGCTCCAAATAGCAAGGCACTTGAAGCTCCTTGCTCAAAAACTTCCTTACAATCAACTCAATCATTTAGCGCCTCCTAGTGCATTCAATAAAATATTGTGCTTGTTGTTTCTCGCCATGCTCTTGATATCCGTCGTACTAATCGTTGCACTTGCACGCGTTTGACCTGGAGACATCTTAAGCTCAAAGCCTTCTCCTGCACCATCTGCAACCACTTTCCCTTTCTCTTCAAGGATAGTTTGCATTTCTGGCGACCTTAAAAGCTCCGACACGCCTGCCCCGTTAAGTTTAAATTTCATATTACTCAAATGCTTCCACCATAACCTTTCTATTCCAAGCCAAAGGAATCATGGATTCAATCCCCTCTTCTTGCAAGCCAATGGTGCGCCATTTCCGTCCGAAAAACTTGACTTCACGATTTTCCCAGTTGTTTTGGTCGCCTTTTGGAATGGCAATGGTATAGACAGCCTTTTTCCCAGTAATACTCAACTTGTTTAAAACATCTTGAGTAGATGTCGGCGCAACTAACACATTTTCAATCACAATCTCTTTATCTTCAAAAATAGGATGACCAAAATCATCTTCACCAGATTCGACCTTGTCTACCAAAGTTACAGTAATTCCTTTAAGCCGTCCCATAGATATCAATCACCCCATATCTTTGCTTTTTAAGACCCAGACGTTTCAATTCTGAATCCTTGATAAAGAGACCACCTCCAGGGACTAGATAAGAACCACTCACTGAGTAGCCCAAGGCACTTTCAGCAAATTGAGTCACAGGCTCCTGGTCAGTTGAGGTCATCAACGTGCGAGCTACCACATCAACTGTGACAGACTTTACTACCGTGGCAAAAGATGGATCAGTAGCCACTAACCCATCTAAATCTTTGCCAACTTTTTTAGCTTCAACGCGAAGAGAATGAGAAACAACTTCCAACAGCGCTTCGGCTCGTTTTTCCTCATCGAATTTCAACGCTCGCCACAATTTTTTCAAATCTTCGACTGTTGCAAAGTTTTCCATTTCTACCTCCAGTCAAGCGACTACTGAACTTCAGTGTCCGCTTGTTCAATCAGCAAGATCAATTCATTTTTTGTAGCGCGGTTATCATAAGTAATACCTTTTTCATCAAGGATTTCTTTCAACGCTGCGTTAGTCAATGAGTCCAAGGGTTTGTATTCTTCAATCGAAACCCAATCACCTCCACTAATTGCATTTTCAGTAACGATAGTAGTTCCTGTTTTTACATTAATGTATTCCATATACTACCCCGCTTTCACAACACGAGCAAAGCTGTTTTTGTCCAAAATTCCCCATCCAAGATAGATTTCTGCACGAAGATAGACTTGGTTATAACCTTTCAAGTCTTTTCCAGAATTGTCTGGATCACCATATCGAATGACTTCGAGTGGAATTTGCTTAGCATATCCCCATTTAACCATGTTAGCAAAGTCACCAATAATAGCAACATCCTTATTGGTTCCAACATTAAGACCAACTGTAGTATTCACATCTACAGGTAGACCATTAATGGCCCCTGGATTTGCTCCCCATGCCAATTCAGGGTATAGGCGTTCATTAGCTGAGTTCTTCATGCTAGCTAGTGCACTTGCAAATGTAGTATCAATAGCCATACCGCTAACGATATTGTCAGCTCCTTGAATCATTTTAACTGCATCTTCGACATTAGTATCTGGATCGTTTGTTGTAAAGTTCACTGTCTGAGTGACCGCTTTATCAAAGCAGTTATCCCCAATAACAGTGGATTCTTGTTTAGTACGTGGATTTACGCCATGGAAGGACATGATATCAATACCACGAGCTACTTTATTAGCAAACCCTTCATTGAATGACTTCAAAATATCGATTTTAGCTTCTTCTGAAGCATAAATAAATTCATCCGATACGCGAGCGCCATACTCGATTTTAATCGGCACAATAGTGACTGGTTCTAGAGTTGCACCGCCATGAGTTTTTTTACCATTTTCTGCCACGATATCTACATCAGAATCCAATGAGAATGTAAATTCTTTCAACCCATTGAAAGGAATCGCTTGTTGATTAGACAATTTAGCCAGTGAACTGCGACCCTTAACTTTGTTGATAAGGTCTGTTACAAGCATTGGGTCAAATAATGTACCTTTTGATAGTTGATCTGTCATATGATTTCTCCTTTATTCTTCAATCTCTAAACCTTGAATTAGGTTTTTATACAATGTGTTTTCTGTTTTTTCTAAAACAGGCTCTGAATCTCTAATAGGCGCAACTGGTTGAGTTTTCTTCATAAACCCAGCCAAGCGCTCTGCATCAGCTTTCAAGCTTTCTTCATCAGTTCCCTGCAAACGATCTGCAAGGTCGTAAGGCAGTCCATGTTGCAAAGCGATCCGAGTTCGCAGACTCGCCGTCTCATAATCAGCGATTTGACTCTGCATCTTTTCAAGTTGCTTATCAGCATCTGTCTTACTTTGATTGTTAGCTTCGATTGTTGACTTCAAGCCAACATTTTCTGTTTCCAATTCTGTAACTCGAGATTTGAGCTGGTCATAGTCGCTATACTTCGCTTTCTCACGAGATAAACGCTCCTTAATAGCAGCATCAAATTCTTCTTGTGTAGTGATTGGTTTAAATTCTGACATTCTCATGTCTCCTTTCTCCTGCTTCCCCGGCAGTTCGGTAATTTTTAGCATCAAAAAAAGCAGTCACAAGACCGCTTATTTTAATAACTGATTTTTTGCTTTTTCTTAGGCTTGGTCGTAGCACAAGCCCAGTGCGCAAGCAGAGCGCTGTCCATCAAAGAAATATCCATATCGTCAAAGTGCGATCGATAACCAAAGCCACCGTTGGAGCCAATATTCCGCTTATCGCAGTTAGTAGCTACTTTAGACAATGATGGTTGGCCAGCGTGACAGATGGTTTTCTGGTAAATCCCCTGTTCCCAAAGAGCGTTGGCCACGATGATTTCTTTCACCGTTGGTAGAATCACATTCTTGATTCTGTAGTCCTTCAACTCTTCGTCCAGAATCTTTTGCCCACTTGCGCCATCAATGACGATTTGAGCCACGTCGGATTGACGCAAGAAAGCAACCATCCACTCATTCCCATTACGAACGGATTGACAATCGACTGTTTCCACAAAGAAACGGCCATCCTTGGTACGTGCAGCAATGCTCAAAGCCACGTTCGTTCCATCTTGGCCATACTTGATACCAACAGACAGCTTGCCAGACAATTCTGGCATGTCATCCACCTTGAGCTCGTTCCACTCAGTTTCAGAAATAGCAGATTTTTGGTTGTAAGTTGGCCAAAATCCCAAACGTTGAATATTATGATCCAGCTTATCCTCACCAAGCTCTGCTTCAATCTTACGCTCATTTAAGTGGTAGCCCATGGATGGATTGGAATTATACCAAGCTTCCACATCGTCAATTTCCTTTTCGTCAGAAACCGACCACTCAGCCCAGCCAGAATACTTCCCTTTCCCAAAGAGACAAGTCTCACGATACTTAGTAAAGACCGTACCGCTTGATACAGGGGTTGGAGGTGTCCCACACATGATTGTGATAGGATTCTCACTATCCGTAACCGTGTATTTCAAAGCAGATTCTTGCTCGGTCGTATACTCTTGAGCCTCGTCAATGATCAGCATGTCGAACCCTTCACCAAGACCACCGTTTGATGTCCTAGTACGAAATTGGATAACACCACCTGTTGAATAAAGTTCAATCCTCTCCTGTCCCTTCGCTCGAATAGAATTGAAATCCTCTCCATCCATATATCCCATTTTTCAAGGTATCGTTTAACCTTTTCAAAAGAGGCATGAGAGGTAGAAATCCTGTGAGCAGTATGCAAGATATTCAATCCTTCATGTAGCCCCCAAATTTCACCGATATAAATGATTTCAGTTTTCCCGTTACGACGAGGAATAGAGTAACCAAACTTCTGATGCACCCAAAGCCCGTTCTTGTCAACAGCCATCATAGGCAACAAAAGATTCTTCTGCCAAGCATAACAAGAAAGACCAGTCCGCTCGTAAAGTTCAATCGCTTCTTTAGCTTTTGAATTTTTCTTGACGTATTTTAAAATCACCGATTGAGTAGGATTCTGATTGCCAAGTTTCTTCCTCGCCATTCCACTTTCCTTTCAATCGTCATCGCATGATAACCCTGTCGCTGGGAGATATCGGATCACCTCCTAAATAGTATCTAAAATATTCAGATACTCTACTTCTTCGTATGTTTCTGCAAAAATATCAGGCTTGCACGGATAAAATTCACCTTGAACTCCTTTGATAATATAATCCCCTTTTTTGGCTATCATATCACCTTCAAGTGTAGAAATCCATATATTTCCAAGTGCATCAAACCAAATCTTATTATTTTCTGCAAAGTCAATTACTTCTTTATAGTTATTGCCGTTCCAACACACCGCCTCAACTACAATAGGTTTCTTTCTGTACTTCATTTTCTAACTCCTTTCAAAGCATTAGAAAAGCACCCTTTCGAGTGCTTCAAATTTCTTATTTTCGGTCCGAAAAGAAATCAGCCCAAAATGGATTCTCTTTATCAAAGATTTCAATCTCTTCTGAGCTCATATTATGAGGATAATCTTCAAAAAGGTTATAAAACTTCTTCTTATCAAATGTAATTAACATCAATCCTCTAGCGAACCAGGCTGTATCAACCCACCAAACTATATCACCCTCATTTTCTTTATAGCAATATTCAGACCAATTAACTTCTTCATAATCATCTTTCACGACCCTCAGCCCCCTTCATTTGTTTAGAATCTGCAGTATTGATAAAACTCAATATCTTGTGAAATTCAGGGTTATCTTTCAATGAGTTCACATCAATAAGATAGCTATTTGCGTCATATCTTCTCCCAGCTGCACTGTGAGACTTCTGACCTTTGAATCTCTCTTTCAGAACAATGTTATTGAATGGTTTAAACCCATTTAATGTTCTTGATTGAAGTTCCAAGTACTCGAAACGACCTTCATTTTTCCTTATGATTGCTGCATGACTCCCTGCTGCCAAGTAGTATTCATTTCCACTTTCTACTTTCTCCAACAATTCTTTTACTGCAGTAAAATCATTTGTATGTTTAGCAACATGCATTTCAACTCCTGGAAGGCTACCAATCATTTTAATCCTACTATCTCGAGAAAAGAAATCACAACTCTTTCCTCCTCTAAAATCTAGGACAGTATAGCCACCTTTGTTCCCAATATAAGCAAATGCTGCTGACGAACAAGATCCTCTTGTCTTGTCTCCACCACTAACAGCTTCGATTATTTGTTCCTCAGTCAATTTTTTACGGCTTTTTTTGATAGGATTTGAAGAAATTCCGTTCTGTAGCGCTAGCTTTCTCACTTCACTCATTTGAGAATTTTTATTTATATCCTTCCTTGCTTCAATTTTATCACTTTCATCTTTTTTTCGCCAAATTTTCTTCCAAACATCCTGAACTTTTCCGTTTTTAGGATCATAGTCTACAATACAACGACAATGCTGATGTCTTCTATAAACGTCCTTCGGAACTCTTGGATATTTATAATTCCCTTGAACTTCCTGACACCACTCACAACAATGAAAATACGATTTTCGGACAATCTCAGGTTGCAATCCAGACTGATAATGAAACTCCGCATTTTTCTGGATACTATCATCAATGATTGACTGAGTGAAGTTCACAATAGGTTCACCGAGCAACCAACTGACATCCTCAAAATTTTCCTCAGACGAAAAGCGATTGACAATGCCAGCTATTCGATCCAGATTTAATTCAGGAACTTGAACTTTCAGACCGATTTTCGCTTTATCGTTCAAATTCTTCTGAACATCACTAGTGTAACCACTTACAAGCTCGTGATTTCGTCCTAGCACGTCCGTCAGCAAACGCTGAGCGATATTGTAATACATTTTTCCGTCTGGTAATTTATCGGTGCTCAGGGACGCTCCTAGAGCCTTCGAGAGAATATCGCCAATTTCAATCGCAAACTCATTTGCAGTTTTGTAAGTGGCCTTTTTTGCCTTCAACGCAGCAAAAGCATTTTTGACAATCTCACTCTTACCGAAATCTCTCTCAAACCTCTCCTGAACCTCTTGCAAGATACTAGGTAAAACATCATTCTCCATTTGAATCACCCTCGCTTACCACTGGTTTGGCTGACATGTCTCCAGCGATACCAGTAAGATCACGAATTGTCTCCGCATTGATGTAGCCAGGTAAGGCTTGATTCAATTTCACAACACCGTCCCCAATCATGGTCATCGTATTCGCATCCGCTTCAAACAATGGTTCCCACTTGACTGTGGTTCTTACAAATTGGCTTCTAGCATAGCGAAACTCATCACGCAAACAAGCTGCAACATAAGCGACATTAGCAACCCAGCACCTAGTGAGCGCTGAGCCTTTCGACCAGCAAGACGAAGATTCTCATGACTAGCCTTGATAGCTTCCACAGATGATGGATTATCTGAAACGAAACCAAGGTCATCCAATGTCAAGCCCATTTCCCCAGCAAATCCAGCAGCAGAAGTTCTCAGCTGTTCAGTAAACGGTGACATGCTAGCAGTAGTAAATTGCCCAACGCTCGGCTTCTCTCCTTTGTCACTAGAAGAAATCGTCAACAAGCTTGATACAGTAGCTTTCCATTTCTCCATAGGCTCTGCATCAGGATCAAGCCCAAGAATGTATTTCTGTGGCCACGAATAGAACTCTGCTGTAATATCAGCTCGCTCTAAAGTTCGCTTAGCGTATTTCTGATAATACATTCCTGCCCTGGTAATACGAGACCGACCAAAAGGACGGACCGCATCAGGACGATGAATAACCGGAACCAACAAAGGGATACCAGTTTCATTCACAACCGAGTATGGTCTACCATCTTTCGGAATGAAGTGAGTAGCATTAGGCTCGAAGTAGGCTTCAAGTGTTGGACGATTGTAATCATCACGAGCCAACACCGCATAACCTTCCACAAGCAACCCAGTGATAGGATCAATGACACCAGTTGCATTACTTGATTCAATGACTTGCAACCTCACCTCATCATCCTCACCCTTCGAAATGTAGACAAAACTACACGAACCAATCAGCGCAGCTAAAATGGCACTATCAAAGAAGATATCAGGATTGTTCCGATTAAAGATTTCTGTAACATTAAAATCATCGTTAGCAAATTCCCTGAAAATCAAACGATCTGCAAGGCTATCAACTCCCTTTGCAGCCCAACCAAGAACAGCTTGGTACTTCACCCTGATATGTGCAGGAATTGTGATTCCTGTCGGTGCTTCATAGTGCTGCATCGCATAATGCTTGTATCTCAGATTGACTCTGCTCTGATATAGAGTCAACTTCCTCCTGAGATAGTCAATTCCTCTTAATTCCAAACCGTTCTCCTTTCTTTGTGATGATTTGGCGCGAGAAAAAATGTACAGTGACGGCGTGAAGCCCTCGAGCGCCTAGTGGGAGGGGGATACCCCCCCTATCCTCTGCTAGGACTTACTTCTCACATATCTGTTATTTTTTCAAATTCTAAGCATTCATTATTATTTTTGATATTTTTAAAAAATAATATAATTTTTCTTTTTTGGCTTCTTCAAGCTCTGTACTTTGTCCAATCTCTTGACTGTGGCAGGTTGCGATTGCCTACAACAGTAGCATTGGCTGACCTATCGTCAGCATATAACTTATCAGACTTTTGTCTGTTGCATTGCCAGTGGGCTAACTGCAAGTTTTGAATATCTGATGGATGACCGTTGCGATTGATTGGAATAATGTGGTCAATGACCGGACTTAATGGATGTGGGTACCTCAAGGATTTGTCAACTGGCAATCCACAAATCCCACAAGTATTTCTGGTTTTCAGAATAATATTTTTATTTTTTTCAAAAGCGACCCGGTGAGGACCACTCCGGTCCGGTCTATCCTGGGGGGTATTCATCTAGGGAGGGGCCTTTCTTTTTAGTAGGGAGGGGCTAAAATTTTATGATGTAGGGGGGAGTTTTTTAGCTTCTCACACCCTCGTATATTTAACATATCTTATATTCTGTTAAATACAATTAAACAACTTCAAAGCCAAGAGTGCCATGGCTTTAACTATATTTTTCTAAAAACTAATTTACATTTTCTCATTATGTAAAATAGATAGGTTATTTAATAGTCAAATGATAGTATACTCTGGTCAAGTTCGTCTTGACTGTACCCGATATATCCTAGTGTGATATCTGGTGTAGAGTGATTGAATATCTTTTGAAGGATAGCTACATTGCTATTCTTTTTGTAATGATGATATCCAAATGTCTTTCTCATTGAATGAGTTCCTATATGATTCAATCCTACATACTTAGCTGCGTCTTGCAGTATTTGATAGACCGCTACCCTTCCAATGTGTGTGATACGAACACCATCTGTTCTCTTTTTCTTTTTACTTGGAAAGAGATAATCATACTCTGCTAACTGATTATCTTTAATGTATCGATTGATTTCTTTTCTTAGAGGGGGACTGATTGGAAAATACCTTATCTTCCCAGTCTTCTTCTCTTTTAGCTCAATTCTATCTGCAATTACTTGCTTGACTTGAAGAGGTACTATGTCACTCACTCTTAAGCCTGAGTAGATTCCAAACATAAACAAAACATAGTTTCTATCACTTTTGTTTTTCAAGTAATCTTTGATTCGTTCGATATCGTCTAGATCACGAATTGGTTCTACTTTCTTCATGTACCTCTCCTCTCTACATAAAAAGCCACTGGTCGTGGCATTGAATATGACAGTAGCTGGAATTGAACCAGCTGGTCTAGCAGTAAAACGTACGCTTGGTAAAAGTTTCAAGGAGACCCAAACAACCTGCTAACCTGTCCTTACTGTCTAAGAGGCCGAAGCCTCTGTATTTTTAGGAGTCCTCATGACTGTTCGTTGCCAATCATTGGATAATACTATTTTAGCACGTTAAAATTGATAATTACTCTTGACTTACTCCGCTCTTACTCCAGAATTACAATTTGCTCACCATTTCGATATAGCTCTGCAAATGCCAGTAGAGCCTTTCCAAGAATTTCATAATATGAACTTTCTGAGATTGCAAGCTCATTATATACTGTTTCATCTTTTTTAGGATACCATACAAGGTACTTCTCGTATATGATTTTACGATAGTAAGGATCATGTAAATTACTAACTGCCTGCTCAATAGCATCTATCTCTAACTCTGCATCAACTCTTCGAATTGCCAATTTCTCAACTTGACTAGTTGCATTATTCCCAGGACACCGAGGCGTAAAAGAGTACGTAGTTGTCACCTTCTGACCATCTGTATCATTCGCTACACGACGCCAATGAGGATATCCTTCTAATACTTTCTTGGCGTTTTCTTTTGTTTTGACTTGGTTTATTTCTGGAAAGAAAGGCATCACTCACCTCATTTCTATTTCAACTAATGTTTTAAATTATTTTCCTATCAAAAACTAGTGTTATTGTACCTGTACCATCTTTGTGTTTAGAAGTCAGCGCACGACAATCTGAGCCAAATTCAACTCCTTCAATTGTGATGCTATTCTTCACGCTATCAACGTTGATTATAGAGTCATTTGATGTTTTAATTCTCATTCTCATGCTCCATCTCCTCGATAAGCCAGTCAAGATTCTTTCTGGCTTTCTTCAGGTCTTCGATACCATTCTTTTCTTTGTATCGAAGTAAATACTCGACTGCACTGCACCAGTGATGTGCTTCCATCTCTGACTTACCTTTGATGAAATTTCTCGTAACATCCTTCACTTCGAGACCATAAGTCCCGATGTAGTGACTTGGTTTATTTATATTGTCTTTGATTTCTGGGTTCATTTTTTTACCCCACAAAAGTCAATTTCATCAAGTTTTAACTGATACAATTTACCACCAAAACAAACAACTGCAACTGGATATGAAACCTGTCCAGCTTTATAACCGCCAATCATTGGGCTATCTCCATGAGTATAAGAATATTGAAATACTCCAATAAAATCGGCTCTTTCCCAATGTTTACCTATTTTTGCCAAGCAAGGCTCTTGAGTTTCTGTCATAATAACTTCCTCCTACGCCTCTACTACTGGAAAGTGGATTTTACCAATAACTAGCGACCCTACACTGTAGTAATAGCCACCATTGCCATCATCAGCCTCACATTCTGCCAAAGCTATTGGATTTTGATTGTGGTAAATAGTGACCGTATTCTCACAAGTGCTCCCGTCGCCATTGTCGAATTTTGTGGGTTCTCCGATTTTTACATCAGTAACGACTGCGTCTAGTGTGACATTCTTGAACTCTCCACCTGCTGAGGCACAGCAATCACTTTCAGACATTTCAATAGTGACCTTTGTGCCATCTTCAAGCAGTAGAAAGTCTTTATCCCATTTCACGATACGCTTGTAGAGTAACAATTCTTTAAGTTCTTCTAGTGAGCCATAACGCTCATCTTTTCTGCCCCACATGGAGCACCAATCTGGGATTTCAATAGTTTTGGTCATCTTAATTACCTCTTTTCTTTAAATATTCTTGACTTTCATACACATTCCCAACGACCTCACAATCAGCATGTCGTAACCACAATTCACATCCGTGTTGCTTAGATTCAAGACGATACGCTCCACCGTAATGTCTTGCAACTTCGTAATGAGTGGGTTCAGAATAGACATCCTTAGCCATTTTAACTATATCCCCCTCAAAGATTTCTTTGTCGTTCTTATCTTTGAGTCCTGTTGATTGCATTAAAATAAGTTTATCACTTGTTTCCCTTGATATAGCAATCCCATAGCCTGTATCTGTTGATTTTTTGTAGATTTTGCCATCTTCACTTACGAAAAAATCTTCCACAAACTCCGAAAAACGTTTATCCCACAATCTAAATTTCGGTATCACAACATCACCTCATCTCCTACCTTAACCTTGTCATACACGTCCTTCGTAACCACGAACATCCCGTAATCACGAATCGTAAGCGTGTACAGCTTGCCATGTCGTCCTTTCTCAAGGACTCTACCGAATATCTCTGCGCCTTGATTATCAGCCTTATAGATAACCATCGGGCGCTTTTCTTCCAGTTTTGTAATGTGGATACTCTGCCAGATATTTAATCCAGCAGACAATAATATCCAGATAGCTATGAATCGTTTCATTCTGTTGCCTCCTTATAAAGTAAAGTCATATCAAAACCACTCTCGATAAATCTGTATGTGAGTTCTTTGTTAATTCCATTTCCTAAGCAATTATAAACCACATCTACATTAATATTTGAACCTAAATATTTTTCTAAACGTGTGCGATTATCTACATAAAAGTCGATATTTCGCTTTTGTTGTTGATAAGGTCTAGTTTTGGATATATCCCTAGTACACCACATCAAGACTTTTGCGATTATGTCTCTCTTTGTGCTACATCCTGCGAGAGAAAAGTAGGTGTTAGTTTTAGGGATAAGAATTACTTCAAGATTGTTATTGATATACGACTCAGGAAAGCAGTTCAACAATTTCTTTAATTCTAAAACAAATTGCTCGTTCATCACTCCACCTCATTTTTCAATTCAAAACCAATTCTATATAAGAGCAAATCATTTTGAAAGTCAACGAATGCTTCAATCATCTCAGCTTCTTGAAAGTCGTATTCCTCAACCGTACTTAAGAAATCATCAATATCATCTCTTTGTACACTTCCGTATTCTGTCTTTGTGTGTTCCATGGTTTGTTCATAGCCATCAACATCAATTGTGTAGCATATTCTGCCACTCGAAAAATCATATTTGTAATTCTTGATAATCATCCCTCTACCTCCTGCACTTCCACACCCTCGCAATCAAACACCCAGCCTAAGTTGGCATCTTCTAATTCTTTGCGGGTGAATTTAGACCTTAATCTACTTTGTAAAAATCCCAAGAAATCCTCGTCTTTAACGCTCACAAGATACTGATCTACTGCTTTGAGTTTTACAAAATATTTCTTCTCTTCCTCGACCTCGTAGCCGTCAAGCCATGCTCGAGCGAAAGTTTCTTGGTTGCTCGTATTTTTAATCCATAATATTAAATCGAAACTTTGGTTGTTTTCTTTCATAAAGTTTGGATTCATAGCAGTATATAGACTAGTTGTTAAATGTTCTTTACAGACCTCAATCCAATCCGCCACAAGCTGCGGAACTTTGACTGGTTGCGGTTCGTCTAGTTGTTGCAAGTCTTTTAGAACGGTTTTTAGAATAGTTTTTCCGCTAACAATACCTACAACACATTCAACCGCTTCGTACTTCTTAATCAATGCCTTAATATTCATCTTAGTTTCCTCCATAAATCAAATAAACTGCAATAACTACCTGAGCCATGCTTGGCGAATAGCCAACCCAATCATCAAACTCCTTAGATTTTGGCAACCAACCCTTAGTAGCTCCCAAATCATAGTCTGTAGGCTTTTCATCAGCGAAGATGCATTCCATCGCTCCCATAAACGTCATACCATCTTCTGCCATTTCCCAAAAATAGTCCGCCCGGTCTTTTACTGCTTGTGGTAAATCTTGCTTGGGAGGTTTGGGCTTCCCATCTTCTACCGTCCAGTTGTATACTGCATTAACTTTTTTCTTTAAATCTTCCATCATCTTCCAACTCCTCCACTTTCCGTCTCAATTATTTATTCTTTTTCTTCAACAAATCACGCTCCAGCGCTCTAATCCGTCTCTTGCGTGCATCGCACGGCTTCGAATACTCGATTATCTTCTCTTCGTTTTGCTCGATTGTGCGTTTTAGTCCGTCAATCACAATCTGTTTATCGTAATTCATCTTCTAAAAATCTTTCAATAGCTTCTCTGTAGGAAACTTCCACTAAACCGTCTAAGTCGTCCAGGGCTTCAATATAGTCTGGACGACCTTGTCCATACTGCTTTTTCAAAAATTCAACAAAGAGATGAATTTCCTGATAGGTTACTCCAACCATATTTCTATCCTCCCACTAAAACGGAAAATCATCTTCCTCAAGGGCGTATCCTGGCATTTGTTCCTCGATGTTCGAACGGTTAGCTGTATCATCACGCTTTTCAAGTCGCTCAAAACCATCTGCGACCACCTCAGTCAGATAGACTCTGCGACCCTCCTGATTCTCATAGTTCCTTGTCTGGATACGCCCCGTCACACCGACCAGATTGCCTTTCTTGCACCATTCTGCAAATAGCTCCGCCTGCTTGCGCCACATCATGCAGTTGATGAAGTCCGCCTCTCGCTCGCCGTTTGCTCCTTTGAAATTCCGATTGACCGCTAGCGTAAATGTGGCAACCGCCACATTCGACGGCGTATATTTTAATTCAGGGTCTTTCGTCAAGCGCCCTACCAACGTAACATTATTGATCATCTTTCTTCTCCTTTCTTGCTGTACGTTCTCCGACTAAATAGCCGAGGAATAGCCACAGAATAGCCATTCCAAATTCTTTAATAAGTTCAATCATTTTCTTCTCCTCCTGAGAAAGTTGCTAAATAGTAACAATCCTTAGCACCATAGTCAAACCGTGTCGTCCGCTGACCAATGTGCTTCTGAAACCTTGGATGGGTAATAGCCGAGAAAGCCCATTGATGGTCTTCCATCTGCTCAATGAGATCATCGACATTGTCAAACGTCCCAAGGTAAAACTTGCAGTGCCCGTTGTAGACGAAGTAAAGCTCTAACATCACTCCACCTCGACAGGGTAAAAATTCCCAAAGGAACCCCTCAATGCCTTGCCAACCTGTACGGCTGCCCCACGAGAAACAAACCGCAAGGCTTTCTTCTCCTCGGAACATGAAATGTCTAAGCCAGTCACACCAATAACTGCGGACCTCAGAAACGGCTTATCCTCTCTTGTCCCATGTCTTAAAATAAACATCAGCCACCTCCATTCTCAAGCCTTTCAAGTAATTCACATTTCCGTTTTTCAAGCTCTTTCTTGTCCTCCTCACTCGTGGTATTCACATAGTTAGGTTGAGACCATTCAGGAACGTTGGATTTTGCTTGTCCTTGGCGGTTGCTGATTTTACTTTCTCTGTATTGACGCTCACGTTCATCCACTGCTGCAATCGTCAAGACCCCGTCTTTTTTCCAATTCGTCAAAATTGCTTTAATATAACTAAAATTCCGTTTACCATTGTCAGCAGCAAAACCAATTGCTTTCAGAACAACTTTCGCTTCCATTCCATCCAAAGTGATGAACTCTTTCAAGATTTCAAATTGAGTTCCATCTAACGGAGCAATACGAGATTGATATTCTTCCACGATGAGCTCGACTGGATTTTTATTTTTATCTTTATCTATATCTTTCTCTATCTCTATATCTATCTCTTTATCTATATCTCCGTTACACTTTGTTTCATCGGTGTTACATTGTAACGCCTGTTTGTTCTCTCGAAACTTGCGAACCCTTCTGGCAGTTGCTGTTTCACTACCTACCATCTCAGGAACTTGCTCTAAGAAATAGTCCCTGTCATTTTTTCTAGTCAGCAATCCTTTGCTTTCTAAAAAAATCAAGGTAATTTTAATATCTTCAACATTTTCGTCAATGACAAGAGCAATTTCCTCAGCTAGATTGTCTGCCAATCCATCGTAGTAAATATGCCCTCCATCTTCCAAGCTAATTAACATCATTTTGAGATAAATGATGGTATGTGTATCTCCGCCAGCAATCTTACGAAGTAGTTTCATCTCCTTTGACTTAAAGAAGTCCTGAGCAAGCTGGATCCAGAAATACCGCTTGTTTTTTAACGCCATAATCTCACACCCCACTTCCTCCGATTGGCGCGGTACTTCATCCGCATATCCTCATAGATGTACCTGCCTTCTAACTCTAGTTTTTCAAGCTTGATCAGACGATTTTGAGAGACCATATCATGATAGTCTTTTGTTAGTTTTTCAAAGTCCTTAACAATTTTTTCATAGTCCTTGGTTAATTTTTCATAGTCAGTTATGTATTCTTTGACTAATAATAGATTTTTGTGATCATATTCCCAAATCGTAATAAAATGTCTTTTATCTGATCCCTTTTCTATCGCTTCTTTGATATACATAATCTGGTCATCCAGCCATTGAATCAATCTTTCCATTTCCTGACCTCCTCATGACAAAAATCTGATTGCAGACTGTTTCGGCTCTGGCAAGGCTAGAGGCTCAGGGCGCAATCCTACAGGCGGTTCGTTGTCGTAGGTAAAGCCCTTGAACGGACGACGAATATTCTTGCGGATTTCTTGACGTTCTGCCTCTCTACCACGTTCGTATGCGTGGTTGTAGCCTTGGATAATCATAGATGCAAATTCTTGCTCTTCTCGTCTTTCTTCTTCCTTTCGTTTTTCCTGCAATTTGATATGACGGCAAGCCCCTGCAAATCCAATCAGCAAAGCTCCAACACCCATCAACTGGTCTAAAATCGGTGGTTCAAACATTTTTATCTCCTTATCCTCTTTTTGTGCTATAATATAGTCAAATAATTTTGCTAAGACCTTGTCCAGAAGCCTTTTAGTAAAGTTATTATATTTGATTAGAGAGCCATTCTTTGATGGCTCTTTTTGACCATTTCTTACCAGGTAATTCCTTTGGAAATCCCTTTAAGTAACGATAATTATCTGAAAATGTGGCATACTTAATTCCTAGAAAATCACAGGTAGTGTTCACATCCATCAACTCTGGATAGCGATCACTATCTTTTTCTATTTCGACTAGCCTTGTGATTGTGTCCTTGATAATGGACTTAATCCATTCAGATAGTGAAAGTAGAACATTGTCCATCTTCTTTCCCTCCTACCCTTCGTCAAATGAGTTCAATTTCATGATTTTCATCTTGGTATTAGTGCTTGGCTCCCACGTCATCCAGTAAGCAAGAGCGGCATCCGCATGCTTCTTGGGTAGCAAGTCATAGCGATTGATATTAAAATGATCTTTGAAATCAATCTCTGCTTGTCTGAAGACAGATTGAGCGAAGATTTTGTCAGCATAAGCTGGACTATCAATACCACCTAAGCAAGCCACGACACGAGCTTTGCGCTTCTTCAGAGCGACTGAGCATAGCTTGGATGAATCGGTTGCTCACTCTTGAGGTAGTCGATATCTTCCAGCATAGTAGCCTGCTGTTCACGCAATTTCTTCTGTCCAGTAAACAGAGCGATAAAGGCATCCTCGTCCAAATCCTCGCGGATAAATCCGCCCTGCTTACGAATAGCTGGCAAGACCTCTGATGTCACCCAACGCTTGAACTCTTTAGCCTGGGGCAACTTGCTGGATAGGATAAGAGAGTAGAGACCAGATTCGTTGATGATGATAGTATTTTGTGTTCGACCTAGATTGTCGGTGAGTCCGTATTTCACGGAGTCATCTTCATCAACATGCCGAGAAATTGCGTCCAGAGGTTTAGCATAACCCAAGATGTCTGCGACATCTTTCCCGACGAACCAAGGCTCGTCATCAATTGTCAAAGTACGGACTTCCTGCCCGTGAAAATTAAAAATTTCGTTCATAGTATTCCTTTCTAAATTTGGTATAATGAAATAAAAACGACTGGAGAGAAATATGACTGAAAAAATTTGTTTTATTGTAACTGCCATTGGTGAATCCGGAACAGAAACTAGAGATAGAGCAGATGAGGTGTTTTCTTACCTGATATCCCCAGTCTGTGAAGAATTAGGGTATAAACCAGTGCGAGTTGACCAAGTAGATGCAGTTGATAATATCAATGAAACTATCATCAACTACCTCAAGACCGCTCCAATGGTTGTTGCAGATATGACAGGCCACAATCCGAATGCATTTTATGAATTAGGATTTCGACAAGCATTAGAACTCCCCTTAGTTCCTATCATACAAGCTGGTAATAGACTTCCTTTTGATGTTATATCCCAAAGAACTGTTTTCTATAACCTTTCTGTTGGAAAAATCGAACAATCCAAAAAGGATTTAAAAGCTAAAATGAAAAGCTTTGAAAACTTCGAAATGCCCGAAAATCGTATTGATAAAAGCGTTACATTAGAAGAGCTTGATGACAAGCTAACTAAAAAACTAAACAAGATACTAAATCTGTTAGAAAACCAACCGTCTTATTCTTCTCTCGTACACACGCATGATTTTGATTTTAAACCATCATTTGGTAAATATCAGTCAATTATTCAGCAAATCAAAGATGAAACTAACCAATTTCAGAGGAATCCATTATTCCCCGAAGATAAGAAATAGCTAGCTCTTGTTGACTTTGCAGTTCCCCAATCTCAGCAACTTTTTCATTTATAAGTCTAACGGTCCTCAATACTTCATTGAGGGCTGTTCTTTCTAGTTCGTTCATAATGTTCCTTTCTAAGTAAAGACTTCTAAAAAATCATAAATCAAATTTTTTTCTAACTCTTTCAAGCTCATCATCTTGTATTTTCTTATACTCGTCGATGCGCTTTTTTCTATCTCTTTTGCTAGCGTAGTATGTGGCAAAACCAATGACTATGTTGATAATGATAGTGAAATAAAACCATACTAGTTCGTTCATCTTCCCCTCCTACTCCAGCACCTTACTGCCGACTACCAATCGTTTAACGACAACGTCCATCTCCTTAAATTCGGCATTCTCTGCACAGTAGCGGACGCTCTCACTGATGATGTGACAAATAGATACCCCGTACTCGTTCGCCAGCTCCGTAGCGATCTCCCAAGCATCTTTGTCAATCCGTGTTACTTTTTGCGCTGCATTGTTCATAGTGTTCCTTTCTAAATTTGGTATAATGAAAATAAAACGAGGTAATTCTGATGAAATTAAATCCTGATTGTATTCGTGATATCCTTTTTGTTATTGAAGAGTATTCAACATACTCTAATGATGTCTCAGAGGATAAACTATATGAAAAACTTGTTCCAAAATATTCACAAGAAGAAATCCTCTACCATGTCAGACAATGCGAACATAGTGGCTTATTTCTCGATGTACAACATTATTTTGGTGGCTTCTCAATTCAAGATTTATCTCCTTATGGTCATCAGTTCATCAATGATATTCGCCAAGATAACAATTGGAATCGAACAAAAGATATAGCAAAGAATGTTGGTTCTTTTTCACTGGATGTCCTTAAAGATATTTCATCACAAGTTATTACCAACCTCATTTCAAATCAGCTTGGCAATAAATTTTAAGTAGACAGTAGCATGGCAGCTTTCGGCCGTGCTTTTTGTTTTGATTGCTTGCACACCTTTTAATTTTTGGTTATTCAAATAAATACCATCTTCTCTTATTTTTAATTCATTCATAGCGTCTCCTTTCTAACCATCACCAAGTAGCTTCTCTGTCGTCACGCCAAGATATTTAGCAACCTTGGCAAGATTAGATGCTGATGGAGTGGATTTGTTCCATTTCGAAATCAAACCATTTGGAAATTCCAGATCTTTTTCAATGCGATAGATTGATATCCCTTGATTTGCAGCAACATCTTTGATAGTGTTGTAAATCATGCTTCCCTCCTTTTTAGAAATATTTCTACGTTTTATTTCTGATAACTCTTGACAAATAATAGAACTTATTCTATTATAAGAGTATAAGAAAAGTAGCAAATACAGATTTTATCTGTTTCTGCGTCTGTAGTATTTATTATTTTGTGTACCTCCCAAGTACAATACCATGATACCACAGAAATATTTCTATTGTCAATAGAAAATACAGAAATATTTCTATTTTTCTTAGATTTTTTCTGGAGGGTATTAGAAATGAATACTTACGAGATAATAAAAGAGCTTGTCAAACAACGTTTTATGACAGTTGCACAACTTGAACGAACTCTTGATTTATCAAATGGCTCTATTTCAAAGTGGGCAAAATCAAAACCTAATTCTGAGCCGTTAGAAAAAGTTGCCAATTACCTAAATGTTAGCACAGATTATCTTCTAGGACGTACGGACAACCCTGCGATTGCAAAGGAAACAGTAACCACTGCAGATGGCCGTATCGTTGACCTATCCAATCTTCGCGAACGTGTTGTCCTGTTCGATGGCAAGCCATTATCAGACGACGATGTAGATAAAATCGCTCAAATCATTAAACTCTCTTTGGGGGTATCGGATATTGAAAGTAAATGAACTACTAGATGAATACCAGGTCACACTCTATCTCTTCCCAGAAACCATGTGGGAGCGAAAAGGCTTCTATTTCCCCGATGAGCGCATTATTTACGTCAATGGGGATTTACCCCTAGAAGAGAGAGAAAAGGTCATCCTGCACGAATTGGGGCATATAAACCACAATCCAGCACATTACAAACGACTGCTTTACAAATATGAGAACGAAGCAGACCGCTTCATGATTCGACATCTCATCTCTGAAGAACTCGCACAGTACGAAGTATCCGACTTCAACTGGCTACAATTCGCAGAAAGACACAAAATCTCAACAACCTGGGGCGAAGATATGATTCAGGAAGAGTTTTATAGATTAATAGAAAAATTAGGAGCGTAACATAATGGGTATTCTTTCAAAATTATTCCCTAATATTTTCTCATCCACAAAGAACAATTTAGATACAAAAACTGAATTTAAAGAAACTATCATTTTTCATGACAGCTTTCTGTTAATGGGGACCAATTATCACAAAAAAGAAGCTTACCAAGTTGCTGATTTTTTAAGTGGTGGAGAACACTATTTTGGGAAAGATAATAAATACTTAAAATCATACATATTAAGAACTTATAAAACTGTTTACAAATACAATAAACTTAAAACAGTTGATGTCATCCTTCAAAGAGAACCTTTAAATAAGCATGATAAGAATGCAATAAAAATTTTAGTCAATAACACATTTGTTGGTTATATACCGGCTGAAATAGCAAGAAAAATCGCTTTTATGATCCAGAATAAAAAGTACAGATATGATGCTATCTTAACTGGTCGAGGCGGACCTTACAAAACAGTAGATTTAGATACTGAAAAAATTATAGAACGCAAAAAAGAATTGTCTTATTATCTTGATTTGACAATCTGGAAAATCGCTAAATAAAAAAAGCCCCACAATCTCCCTCGCCAAAGTTTGATTGTGAAGCTTACCCTTATAAAAAATCAGCCATTAAAAAGGCCTCTTTTCTATACCCTATTTTACACCATGAAAGGGGTGATGTCAATATTCTCAATGTTTAGACCTTGTCCAGAAGCTGATAAACAAGGAGAATACAATGAAATATAATAAAACAAAATACCCAAATATCTATTACTATGAGACTGCTAAAGGCAAGCGTTACTATGTCAGACGTTCTTTTTTCTTCCGAGGTAAAAAAAGAGAAAAAAGTAAAAGTGGTTTCATAACCCTTCCACAAGCTCGTGCAGCCTTGGTAGAGCTTGAGCAACAAATCCAAGAACAAGAATTAGGTATCAATACGAATCTAACGCTTGATCAGTATTGGGATATCTATTCCGAAAAGAGATTGTCAACAGGGCGCTGGAATGACACTTCCTACTACCTCAATGATAATCTCTATAAGAATCATATCAAACCCAAATTTGGTTCTGTCCTGCTTAAAAACCTAGATAGAAATGAGTATGAACTATTTATCGCTGAAAAATTGCAGAACCATACCAGATACACTGTTCAAACTCTCAATTCCAGCTTCATGTCATTGCTGAATGATGCCGTCAAAAATGGGAATCTGCTCTCAAATCGCTTGAAAGGTGTCTTTATTGGCCAGAGTGATATTCCTGCTGCTAACAAGAAAGTGACTCTCAAAGAGTTCAAGACCTGGATAGCAAAGGCAGAAGAGATTATGCCAAAACAATTCTACGCTCTGACCTATCTTACCATTTTTGGATTGAGAAGAGGAGAAGTCTTTGGATTGCGTCCAATGGACATCACTCAGAACGACAGCGGACGGGCTATACTGCATCTTAGAGACAGTCGAAGCAACCAGACCCTACAAGGGAAAGGAGGGCTTAAAACGAAGGATTCAGAGCGATACGTCTGCCTAGATGATATTGGAACAGACCTTATCTATTATCTGATAGCTGAGGCTTCTAAAATTAAGCGAAAGTTAGGGATTATTAAGGAACAGCACAAGGATTATATAACTATAAATGAGAAAGGTGGTCTCATCAATCCAAACCAGTTAAATAGAAACTTCAATCTAGTGAATGAAGCAACAGGATTGCATGTAACACCTCACATGATGCGCCACTTCTTCACGACTCAAAGCATTATTGCAGGGGTTCCGCTTGAACAATTAAGCCAGGCGCTGGGGCATACAAAGGTTTATATGACGGATCGTTATAACCAAGTTGAGGACGAACTTGCTGAAGCGACAACAGACCTATTTCTTAGTCATATTCGCTAAAAAATCCCCGCCAATTCCCCGACCAAAATCCGAAAAATACCGAAAAATATCGAAAAATTATTTTTAGAATAGTCCCAAAAAGCCTGAAATAGAGCCAAAAAACTCCACCTGATTGGGTGGAGTTAAGGGAGATTATTATGAAAAAGAAAAGTTTATATTTGTTACAACAAGTTAGGAGGTCTTCTTGTAACTGTCTATAGTATACCCGACCTATCTTAAACAAATCTTAAAAATCTCTTAGGACCAAACACTTTCTAAAATATTTGTTTGTTCACGACCAGGACCTACTGAGAAAGTAGAAATACGAACGCCAACCAATTCACTCACACGACGAACATAGTTACGCGCATTCTCAGGAAGATCTTCCAAATTACGAACTCCAGTAATATCTTCTGACCAACCTGGCAACTCTTCATAGATAGGCTTGCAACGTTTCAATTGCTCAAGACTAGCTGGATAGTAGTCAATACGTTGACCATCAAGATCATAGGCCACACAGATTTTCACAGTATCCAAACCACTCAAAACATCGATAGAGTTCAATGAAAGATTAGTGATACCAGAAACACGGCGGCTATGACGCATCACAACTGAGTCAAACCAACCCACACGACGTGGACGACCAGTTGTTGTACCATATTCATGACCCACTTCACGGATACGTTCTCCCACTTCATCAAACAACTCAGTTGGGAAAGGACCATCTCCTACACGACTCGTATAGGCTTTACATACACCTACAACCTTATCAATCTTACTTGGACCAACACCAGAACCAATTGTCACACCACCAGCCACAGGGTTTGAAGAAGTAACAAATGGATAGGTACCTTGGTCGATATCTAGCATAACACCTTGTGCACCTTCAAAAAGCACACGCTTTCCATTATCAAGAGCATCGTTCAGGATAACAGATGTATCTGTCACATATTTCTTGATTTGTTGACCATATTCGTAATATTCTTCAAAAATATCATCGAAAGCAATCGCTTTACTGTCATACAATTTTTCAAAGAGACGATTCTTCTCAGCAAGGTTACGTTCTAAACGCTCACGGAAAATATCTTTATCCAAAAGATCTGCGATACGAATCCCAACACGAGCAGCCTTGTCCATATAAGCTGGACCAATTCCCTTAATTGTAGTACCAATCTTATTGTCGCCCTTAGCTTCTTCTTGCAAACGATCCAACTCGATATGATAAGGCAAAATGACATGCGCTCGATCAGAAATACGCAAGTTATCAGTTGTTACACCTTCCTCATGAAGATAGCTCAACTCTTTTACAAGAGATTTAGGATTTACAACCATACCGTTCCCAATAACAGAGATTTTTTCAGGGAAGAAATCCCAGATGGAATCAAGTGCAACTTAAATTTCTTACCATCAATCACAATCGTGTGCCCTGCATTATCACCACCTTGGTAACGTGCAATCACTTCTGCATTCGCTGAAAGGAAGTCTGTAATCTTCCCTTTACCTTCATCACCCCATTGGGTACCTACAACAACAACTGAAGTCATAATCTTGTCTGAGCCCTCAGGCTCTTCCTTTCTCACATACATGGCAGGACTCTCACCTGCAATTATATCTTACAATTTATTATAAGAAAAAAATCGCCTTTTTTATCAAGAAGAAACAATAGAAAAGATTTGGAATTTCTGTAAATTATAAAAAAATCAAAACCTTAAATTTTTAAATAAAATCCTTAAATTCATAAATTCAATGCTAATTATTGTTCGTGATAAATGATATATATGAGACTCACTAGTTTAGAGTAGTGCCTTCTAGCAAGAATTTATCTAAATACAAGCGATAGGCTGTCTGAAAAATGATATAAATAAAAAGTCTTTAACACTTGTAATTCTAAATCTTATCAAGTAATAAAGTAAAAAACGAAGATGAAGTGATTCCCACTCAGCACGACTCTGACCCAAAGAAGCATATTCTTGTTCAACTAATTTCAAAAAGACAAATGCTCGATCATAAAAATTTTGAAGCATATAAAAAATCCCTTTCTTATTATTAACACTAGTCTAACAAAAATAGAAACTAAAAAAGCTTCAAATCCTATAAAAGTAGAATTTAAAGCTAAACGAACTAAAAATAAAATATAGAGGCATTTATAGATGAAAAAATTAAATTTTGAATTTTGAGAAGTTTACTTCATTTATAAATTCATAAGAACTCGTCTAACGGGTAGTTTGCATTAAGGATATGAACTCAAATTATCAGCTCGTATCTACAATCGATGACTTTCACGTTGTTCAAGACTCATTGCTCTTTACTTACCACTTTCCGTAAAGGAATCTTCTCTACATAATAAGGGATCAGGTGACCCTAGATGAATTCAACACATATATAATTTCACAAACGATGAAATATATCTCCAAGAATACTTCGATATGAATTATAGTTGACTTTTCGTGAATACTTAGAGCTAAACACACTGTGATACTTACAGTGACACTTTGTATGTGATAAACTATGAGTCTTTTGTACTATAATTTCTCCTTTCATTCTACAATTAGCTTGAAAACCTTGTATAACCAACAACGCTCACTCGCATAGTGAGTAGTTATTTGCCTCTATAATATTTGTAGTGGGTAAATCTCTATGGGATATTATGGAGCTTATTTTGTCGAGAAAAAGTCCCATAAGATCTATAATGAAAAGCAAGCAAAGCATCATTAGAAAGATTCATATGGAACAATTACATTTTATCACAAAAGCTACTGATATTAAAGACCCCAATATCCAAATTATGGATGTTATTAATTGGGATACCCACAAAGAAATCATCGCTAAAACTGAGACTACGACGCCCCATCTTGCCCTGAGTGTGGAAGTCTAATGAAGAAATATGACTTTCAAAAACCGTCTAAGATTCCTTTACCTTGAAACGACTGGTATCCCTACTAGAATTCTTCTAAGAAAATATCGTTTCAAGTGCTATAACTGTTCAAAAAAATGATGGTCGCTGAAACTTCCTCGTCAAGAAAAAAATCACCAAATCCCTCGTATCATCAACCAAAAGATTGCTCAGAAGTTGATTGAAAAAGACTTCTATGACCGATATTGCTCATCAGCTGTCTATCTAAACTTCAACTGTCATTCGCAAGTTCAATGACTTTGACTTTAAGCATGATGTTTCTCGTCTTCCTGAAATCATGTCTTGGGATGAGTACGCCTTCACCAAGGGAAAGATGAGTTCCATTGCGCAAGATTTTGATAATCTCAGTATCATCGCTGTTCTTGAGGGGCGAACACAAGCTATCATCCGGAATCACTTTCTTCGCTACGATAGAGCCGTCCGATGTCAGGTGAAAATTATTACCATGGATATGTTTAATCCTTATTATGACTTGGCGAAACAGCTTTTTCACTCCCGTGTGCTAAAATCGTTCTTGATCGCTTTCACATTGTGCAACATCTAAGCCGTGCTATGAGTCGTGTCTGTGTCCAAATAATGAATCAATTGGATCGAAAATCCCATGAATATAAGGCTATCAAGCGATACTGGAAACTCATCCAGCAGGATAGTCGTAAACTCAGTGATAAGCGATTTTATCGCCCTACTTTTCGTCTGTACTTGACCAATAAAGAGATTCTAGGCAAGCTGTTAAGCTATTCAGAAGACTTGAAACACCACTATGATCTCTATCAGCTCTTGCTTTTTTTCACTCTCAGAATAAGGAACCGGAGAAATTCTTTTGGACTCATTGAAGACAATCTAAAGCAGGTTCATCCCCTTTTTCAGACTGTCTTTTAAAACCTTCTCAAAGGACAAAGAGAAAAATCGTCAACGCCCTTCAACTACCCTATTCTAAACGCCAAATTGGAAGCAACTAATAATCTCATTAAACTTATCAAACGAAATGCATTTGATTTTCGGAACTTGAAAAACTTCAAAAACGGATTTTTTTATCGCTCTGAATATCAAAAAAAGAAAGGGACGAAATGTGTCCTTTCTAGATCTTAGCTGACTTCAACCCACTACAGTTGACAAAGAGCCAGTT
>BNJT01000889.1_pt1 | contig 123178 bp, 230 predicted proteins | sample 8540491 | NCBI WGS metagenome assembly BNJT01 (sample SAMD00202455, study PRJDB9452) | human saliva metagenome | host: Homo sapiens | reverse complement strand
TTGCATTGGATGCAACCATTTCTCGTCAAATGGACAAGGTTTGAATGAATTTTTATAAAGAAATTTCGTCAAAAATATCCAGAACACATTAGTGTGAGACTGTTCAACGATTAGATGAAATGATTCATGCAGATGAATTAGGATTTTGATTACATTAGTGTAGTACGTTAGTGAGGATATACCGAACAGTAAAAGGAGATAAAATCAAACAAACGATGTTTTGGGGAATTCTTCAGAAGTCTTTTCAAAAGTCATTAAACATCACTCTCATTGCAGAGGAAATATTTGATACACCTGAGAAGGTGAAAGCGTGTACTAAATTAGGTGCATATAGTGTATAGTTGGTTCCAGCTGTACAAGACCTCAATTAATTACAAAAGAAATTTGTACAGAGGGCAATTCATTCATAAAAGGAAAATAAATCAGGAGAAACCATATGTGAAAAGTATTACAAAAATTGGTAAAGCCTTTATGTGCGATTGCTATTTTACCGGCAGCTGGTTTTGTTATTAGGGATTGGTGGTGCATTGTCAGATCAACGACAGTAGCTGCTTATCAGTATTGAATAATCGTGCACTACAAGGCTTCATTTTTCCACAGTGATGAGCTCAGCAGGGAAGTTGTATTTTGCAGAATTTAGCATTATTACTCTGCGTAGGTTTGTGTATTGGTTTAGCAAAAGGCGTGATAAAAGGTACTGCAGCACTTGCTGGTGTTACTGGATATTTCAATAATGACAGCAACGATTAAAAAGCTCTTGTTAATTATTTATGCGGAAGGGCTGCCATTGGTACATGTAGTAGTCAGTTGCTATCGTAGTAGGGTTCTGCAGCGGTTTATTTACATAAATCGTTATAGCAATATTCAGTACCTCAATTCTGATTCTTTGGGTAGCCGTTTTGTTTCCAATCATACTTCATTTGCTTCAATTGTAGTCGGAGGAATTTTGCTTTTGTAATTTGGCCTCCATTCAACAATTAATAAGTATCAACTGGGTAGCTATATTTTCTCAAACTGGACCATTTTGGGACATTCTTATATGGATTCTTAATGCGTCTAAGTGCGTGCCGGTTAGGGTTACACCATATGATTTACCCATTTATTCTCAGGTGATACAGAATTAGATTTGGTGTTGCAGTGGTTGCAGGTCAAACTGTGGCGAGCTCAAAAATCTTCTTTGCTCAATTAGCAGATCAACATGTTGGTCCTATTTACTGAAGGAACTCGTTTCTTCGCGAGTCATTTCTCTACAATGATGTTTGGTCTTCCAGCATGCCTTAGCAATGTCTCACTGTGTTCCAAAAGATCGTCGTAGTATGCACGGGTTTATTCTTTTGGGGTAAGCTGCAACGTCATTCATTACTGGTATTACAGAACCAATCGGATTTATGTTTCTTATTCGTAAGTCCAGTACTTTATGTTTATTTCACTCATTCTTAGATGGTGTGAAACTTCCTTTTTATTGCTTTGATATCTTAAATGTTTCAATCGGTAATGCATTTCTCAGGTGGGGTTATCGACTGCTTTACATTATTTTGAATATTACAAGGTAATGATAAAACAAATTAGCTATTACAAAATTCCATTTGGTTTTAGTATGGAGTGTTCTATATACTGTGAGTATTCAGATGGTTTTATCGTTCAGTTAACGTTGCAACTCAGGTCGTTTTAGATGAAGAGTTGGCAGATGATGCACAACCTGTTGTGAAACAAAAGATTCTTTAAAAGAGATGGCGTTCCGTATTATCAGAAGCTTTAGGTGGATCAGAAAAATATTGAAGACGTAGATGCATGTATTACTCGTTTACGGCTAGCTGTTCGTTCAGTCGATAAAAGTAGATAAAGCAACACTAAAAAGCAATTGGTGCGAGATACATTAGAAGTTAAAGGTGGAGATTTCAAGAAGCTATCTGCGAGGTGCAAAAGCAATTCTATATAAAAACAATAGTACACAGAATTTTAGGTCTAGATGATTAATTCAATCAACACGATTTGAAAAAGCTAGGGGATGGGAATTTTTCCTAGCTTTTTATTTTCAAAAACACGAAAGACGTGAAAATGTGATACACTAATACTATCAAAAGGTAAGGGAGTAACATTTATGATTTCGTTTGAAAAGAAAAGTCACACCATTAATTGAATCAATCTATGCACACTAACTCTAATGACGATTGCTCAATATTTAGAACAAAATACAACAGATGAATCTTTTATCAGCAAGAGCAGTATCAGGGCGGTTATTTGTGTCTATTCCTTCATTGATTGCGCTTTGCTCAAAAATGGTTATGAGAGGATATCATCAATTGTTATGATTATCAGAGTAAAAGAAGGACAAAATGATTCATAATGATTTAACAAAGTGTTAGCAGATTATGAGAGGTATTATCAATCTTTTTCGTTAATAGATGAATCACAAGTGATTAAAAGTTTGTAGTTTGTTGAATAATGCTAAGCGAGTATATATTTATGGACAAGGAAGTTCGGGCTTAGCAGCTCACGAAAATGAAATTTCGATTTATGAGATTAAGAATGATATGGAAAGCAATTACGGATTTACATACGATGTTAATGAATCGAGTTCTTGTTGATAGAAGACTGTTTAGTTATTGGAATTTCTGTTTCGGCTAATGCAAGTGTTGTTGAAGCAGTTCGACAAATAAAAACAAGAGACAAAGACGGTGATTAATCACTTGCGAAAAAGTGAAGAGAGTGGAAAGCATGTGATGAGTTAGTTTTAATAGCGATGAAAATGCATTAGAACAAAGAAGATGGATTGATTTCACCACGAATTTCCAATTTTAATCATGATTGATATATATAGTTATTATAAGAAATTGATAAGGATTATAAAGCATCATTTATTCTCGAATACATTGACAGCTTTAGCAAAAGAAGATAAAAGAAGAATAAGCATAAAGAAGATAAAAGAGCATGAAGCGCTTTTGTTCTTTATCTATATAAAAATAAGATTTTCAAAAAATATTTTTGGAGATGCCCTAAAAACTTTCGACGAAAGAATTTCATTTAAGGTAACCTAATTATTGGCATAAGAAATATGAGAAAAAGAAGGAGATATTCATGATTAAAGTTGAAAATCTTGGTGTATCATATACAGTGCAACCAGATGTTACTAAAAAGACTGTCATGTAGAAATAAATGGCCCGACAATTTTAGGAATAATTGGTCCTAATGGTGCAGGTAAAATCTACCTTTTTAAAGCAATTTTAGAGATTAATTTCACACACAGGAAAAGTGATGCGTTCACGATGGGAAAGAAGCAAGTCAATCATTAGAGCGAATTGCTTATAGTTGAACAAAAGAGTAATCTTGATTTTTACATTTCCAATTACCATTCGTGAGTGTGTAGCGTTAGGGAAAAGTGTAAAAATGAAACCATTTTCAGCGTTTAAATGCTCAAGATTGGAAAGATGTAGATAGAAGCCATCGAAAGTTGGATTAACAGAATTAGCCCATCGTCCGATAGGAGCATTGTCGAGGAGGACAATTCCAAAGGTATTATTAGCACGTTGCTTAGTGCAAAAAGCTGATTATATATCTTCTTAGATGAGACCATTTGTGGGGATGATATGATGAGTGAAAAAAGTGATTATGACTTTAATTCGTCAATGGAAAGAAGAAGGTAAAACAATTTTGATGGTACATCAGTGAGTTTATCTAAGGTACGTGATTATTTTGATCAAGTCATTTTAGTGAATCGTGGAATTGTGGATAGTGGTTCTACAGAAACTACTTTTGTTCCAGATAAAATCAGAAAAACTTACGGTGGAGAAGTATTTGCACAAGGAGGCAGCTCATGAATAATACAAGGATTAATGAACTATCATTTTTGTAGCAAAATGCTTTAATTTCTTCTGTTCTAATTCGAGCAGTTGCCGGAATGATTGGATGTTTTTATCATTCTTCGTGGAATGTCGTTAATAGAGATCACGATTTCTCATGCGGTGTTACAGGGGTAGCGTTATCTTATATTATCGGCGTTAACTTCTTCTTTGGAGCACTAGCATTTGGATTATTAGCATCATTTTATTAGTGCTTTTATTAATCGAGAAATAGTGTCGTAAAAGCGATACCGCGATAGAGATTACCTTTAGTTCATTTTTAGCTTTAGGAATTATTTTAATCGAGTGTTGCGAAAGTTCGACTGACTTATTCCATATTTTATTCAAGAGATATTTTTAGCGGTACAAGATTTTGATTTATTGATTACAGTAATTGTGGGAATATTTGTTTTTCAGTGGACTGGTAGTTTCTTGCTATAAGGAATTACAAGTAACGAGTTTTGACTGTCTTGCTCCGTTCAGCGGGGCTGAGATGTATCGTTCTATCGATTGCTTATTGATGTTTCTTTTGGCGATTGGTTTCGATTACAGCAGATGCAAGTGTCAGGAACAGTTATGATTGTGGCGTTACTGATTACACCAGCAGCAACAGCGGCTATTTATATTCGAGAGTTTAAAAGACGATGTGGCACTTATCAGCAATGTTTGGCTCCTCTCTTCAATTGTTGGATTAGTAGTCGGTTATACGTATATGTTTGCAGTAGGTTCTACGATTGATTAACTGCTGCGCAGCATTCTTTGTGATTAGTTTTATTGTATCACCAAAACAAAGGGAAGGTAGGAAAAAGCATGAAAATCGGGAAGTTATTAACAGTCAGTTTATTATCATTGAGTAGGTTTTGCAGGATGTGCAAGTAATTCATCTTTTCAACTACAGCAAAAAGTAATGAGACCAGTACAAGTAGTAGCAACAAACTCTATCATTTATGATATTACTAGAAATGTTTGCTATGAGTTTGGCGGACATTCACAGTATTGTTCAGTTGGACAAAGATCCACACGAATACGAACTGCATTACCACAAGATGTTCAAAATCCATGATGCAGATATCATTTTTCTACTAATGGAATTAACTAGAAAATGCAGATGATGCATGGTTTACTAAAATGGTAAAAATGCTGGTAAAGTAGCAGATAAAAGATTACTTTTGCAATGCGTGATGGCGTTGATGTAATTTTGCATGAAGGAGCAAAAAGAAAAAGGTAAAAAGAAGACCCTGCACATGGTCTAAACATCGAAAATGGTATAATTATGCTAAAAATATTGCAAAACAATTAATTGCAGATCAGAACATAAAGATACTTACCAAAGAATCTTGATAAATATGTTGCTGAGTTGGATAAATTAGATAAAAGACGCAAAAGAACGTCTTGCTGAAATTCCAGAGAGAGATTAATTGTTACAAGTGAAGGATGCTTCGAGTACTTCTCTAAAACATGGAGTTCCATCGAGCTTACATCTGGAGAACTAACACTGAAGAAGAAGGTACTCCTGAACAAACAACTCGTTTAGTAGATGCTTAAAACCTCTAAAGGTTCCTTCATTATTCCGTTGAATCAAGTGTTGATGATCGTCCAATGAGACAGTTTCAAATGAATCAGGTAAACCAATTTTACTCAACAATCTTTACTGACTCAATTGCTGAAAAAGGTGAAAGACGGAGATACTACTTAAGCATGATGAAATGGAACTTAACGAAAAATCATTGAAGGTTTGAAAAATAATTAAGCAGTCTAATAGTATGGTGAGCTATAAAACTGCAAATAAGCCAGAGCTTCAGCTCTGGCTCATCTAGTAAGAAATAAAAAGAAAAAACGTCAAATACTGCAGTAGCTTCATTAAACACCGCTTAATAGATATAAAAACAAAAATACACCGCTCTAACTTTGGAAGGTTAGCGGTGTTACCTCTTCTTACAACAAGCCACCGTCTTTTCAACGGTCTACATCAGGAGTCGAGTTCAGCTCGCTCTTTTTGACATCTTCATTTAGCAAAAATAAAAATGAAAATGCAAATTTTCGCAAATCAAGTGATAATGCCTCAATGAATCACGTGAAAATATTCTAAACCATATTAATGTTTTATTGTGCTTATAAAATCCATGATTATCAAGAGTGATAGCAGGAGTTAATATTTGAAGAGTAACAGATTAGATTCTCCTTCATATAATTTAGCTTTGAATATTTCTATTTTAGAGTAGTATTTTTAATAAAAATAAATAAATAAATTTAATCTTTAGAATTTTAATGAAAAATCCTATTAGAGAATTTTTAACAATTTATTATTGAGAAAAATTGAATTCTCAAATTAAATAATATAAAATTCGTATAGGATTTATATAAATAAAAATAAATCCATTGAAAGTAAAGAATGAAGTTGTTATCCGTAGAAGAAAGAAGTTTGTTTTAAATTAATACATAACTCGCATAAAGTGGATAGTAAGTTTGAACCGTGATGTTGTGCAATTACACGGGTTTTTAGTTATTAATGTGAGGAATAATTTCTGACTTTTATATATAACAGTATGAAAGAGGAGGAACTATGGAAAATATAAAAAGAAGCTTTTTGGATATAACCAAAAGAGTAGACGACTTTAGTCCTGAGTCTAGAAAGAGAAAATGACCGACTTAAACAAAATTGCTTGGAAAGACTGAAGCTATTGAACAGTTAAATGCACAATTATATAAATACCACTCTAAAGAAGAACTGATTAGTGAAGCTATTATTGATGCAAAAACTTTCAAAACAGTTAATCGAGGAGGCTAAGGGAACAAGCAGCAGAGATAGATTCATACAGCAAATCAATCCATCTCAGATGAGTTCGAGACACTTTAATCGAACAATAAAAACAATGAATGAACTTAAGAACAAAGTTATTGCACAGAAAGCAGAGTTATCTAAAGAGTTACAGAAGTTTTGTACGTTATAAAAACGCTTTCGAGAGCTCAGAGACAGAGACTTTACTCGTAGTAAAAGAACATTTAGAACAGGAGCTTACCTCATTCAGGAAGAACTATTCGAAAATTCTAAAACATGGTTATTTATATTCTGATTTGAATCCTAAAAATTAAAATAAGGAAGGAAGAATGCAATGTTACAAAAAGAAACAGTAAGAAATCGTAAGCAAACTATATTCAATTCGTAAAAAATAAAAGCTTATGGAGCAAGTTCAGTATTAATTGGGTTAATGGGTCGGTATTCTTGTTAGGAGGATTGGCTCCTGCCGTTCAAGCGGAGAAAATGATACAAAACCAGAAGTGAAACTGACGGATGCATCAACTCAATTGGAACTCAAATGCTTCCACAGTTGAAACGAATCATCTGATATTACCTCATCACAATCAACAGAAGGTGCGATTAAACCTGAATCAACATCAACAGATGCTCCAAGGTGAATAAGGGAGAATGCTTCAACTAATGCACTGACCCTACAAACAATGCTGCATCTCAGACCAAAAGAAGAAACACCTACACCTACTGCGACAAAAACTGAAGCAAAACCAGAGGAGGTAGCAACTGCCCCTAAACGTGCAGTAAGTATTGTTTTATAAAGTACGCTATGTAGATCGTAAATCTCTACAAAGTAGTTCATGAAGTAACGAAGACGAAGACAGTAGAAACTAGTGAGGCAAAAAGCAAAAAGCTAGCGTCACAGAATTGGTGGAGAACTGGCAAATGATAGTCAATTAGAACATTACTATGTTCCAGATGGCAATCCAACAACTTTTTACAAAAGAAATTGTTGAAGGGGGAAGACAATGTTTTTGTGTCTACAGTAGAAGAAGTAATGAAACAGAAACAGCAAAAACGTGATGTTACACTAAAAATATACAATTGACTATATCGATGAAAAATCTGGTCTAGTCTTTGTAAGTGAGGAAAAGGAAGAAAAAGTTTCAACAACAGAAACGGTTGCTAAAAAGGAAGTAACAGTTCAACCTTCGATTGCTGCAAATGAAAGACTAAAGGACTGGGCTCTATCAGAAGATGCACCAGACAGTCAAAAACTTACCTTAACAGAAGGTGCTGTTGGAAAAGTAACGTTTAAACTTCAAAAATTAGAACCAGCGAAAGTAAGAAATAAACGAGGAGTATCTAGTCCAATTCAAAACAGGAAAACCTTACTTTAACACTTGAAAATCACACGCCAGACTATATTAATCAAGAATCTCTAACATTTGTTGGAAATGGTCAAAGAACCTACCATATGGTGTATCAAATAGGTGCTTCAAATCTTCCTAATAATGATTTGTCTGACTTAGAATTGACACAAGGAGCCAAAGATTTGAGCTTCTACCTTAGATAGAGCAAATGGATTAATGACTGCTACCATTACTCCAACAAGAGAGATGGCAATTACTGAAACAGGAGAGACTAAGAGAAGTTGACAGTTGGTTTTTATACTAAATCAGATCCAACTATCAAAGCGGCAGGAACGATAACAATTACTGCGTCGGAGAACTATGGGTTTATGATTTTTAGGATATAAATATACTCCATATTTTCACTAACTATACAAATCTTGACTCTTCTACCCAAGAGGTAGAAAATCTATATGGTGAATACGAAAGCCCAGTTTATTATAGTGATGGCTATAGCGGTAACAACATATATATTTCTGGAAAACATCCACGGACAGAAGTTACTTTAAACAATATTTTATATGCCGACAACTACATTTGGCTATTATATGTCTGAACTAAAAACTATTAAAGATACTACTCCAAATACAGAACGCTACTATTCAGTATTGCCAATTTTTGCTCCGATGAATAAATCATTGGATTTTGCCAATAATAATGTGCAAAGACTTATCGATAACGAACTTTAAAGTGTTAGAAGCTTCTGAGGGGTGTAAATGTCAAGTTGCTGGATTTAAGACAAGATAAGGCCCCAGAAAAGAGTCGTTTACGGAATGGTATAGATTTTTAGAACAGTAATGGAATATAGTCCGAAAAACTTCTGGATTGGTGGAGATTTTATATATAAACCGCTCAATAAAAGAGTACGCTGTATTATCTTCAATTTCAAAAATTACCAAGACAGACAGAGGAGTACTTTGCTAAAAGTGGAACTGACGGATAATTTAGGGCTGACAAAAATTCACTTTAAATTTTTCAACATATGAAAACTCTACTTCAGTTTTACAAATCGTAATCGTGGTCAGTCCTATGCTTTAACGAGTTGCAGATACACTCTTTGAATCAAATGAAGAATATGTAAATAGAAAACAGCTAAGCCAGTCGTTCCGATGTCTGATAAAGGAACAAATCCAGGAAAAGTCACTCTGAATAAAGATAATGCTTATATAAAATCGGATGAATTTCCAGCAGGGGTAGAATTAAGAGCTGTTGAAGGAAAGGTAGATGGAAACGGAAATCCAACAGAAGCCTATGTCGTTAAAAAGAAGGTGTAAAAAGTCCAACCTGGCGTGTATTCATTCTCGGTAAAGGCACATGATGGTCACTATCAAGATGGTGGGTCACGTAGTTTTGATTTTTGAAATAGTAGATGCAATTAATCCGATTGCTGATCAACATTGGAGAGAGGGTTCTGTTCCACCACCGATATCAATCTCTATGGAAAGACCATTCACTATTACGGGTATTCGTGTAGAAGCAATTGGGAATTATGCCTATTTTTGAAGAAAATGCTACTAACTCATCCATTTCTGTTTATGGATTGAAGAGAACAGAAGCTACACAAAAGCTCGTGTTTATGTAACCTATAGCGGATGGGGCTGGGAAAGTCACATGAGACTTTTACAGACTTTAATTATCGAGATAGAGAGCAAATACCGTTGATGGATTAAATATTACCGTTACAAATGATCATCAAGAAATCTTCGAGGGTGAAAACTTTCAAGATATGACCATTGAAAACAAGACCTAGTGAAGGTGTAACCATTAAAGTGGATAAGGATAAAGCTTCCAAAAGGGACACGTCTTGTCGGAAATATTCTTAAGGGGAAAGGTCTCTATGAAGGGGTCTATGATATTCCGGTTTTAGCAGTTAGGGAGATATCATTAAGTCTGCTGCAGTACACTTAGTTGTAAAACCAAAAGAATTTGTGGTTCCTAATGAAACATCAGAAGTTGAAGTTTTATCCAATAATATTATGTCAGTGACAACAGGTGAAAAATGGAGAAATAATTAAGACTCCAGTGACTAGATTCGGGTTACAAAATGTACCGGATGATGCAATAGTGACTTATTCAACTATGGGTAATCTTTACGGATTAAAACTTAGTGACGATAGAACAAGAATTACTGGTACTCCAAAACAGTACGGGATATATAATGTTTGAAGCTGAAATTACTAGAAAGGGTTCAAAATGGTCAAATTCTGTAGGACTACAAGTAATTATAATATTCAAGTTACAGGATTAACACCAAGTCTTACAATTAGTTCAGCAAATCAACCAGTAGATGCCTATGGTTCTGAAGAAAAAATCGTTTAATTACTCCAATTGGGACTCAAATATCTCTATTACGATTCAGCATGATCCGCATTCAACATTGACAGTTGATTCAGGGGGCACTCCCAGAAGGATTAAGATATACGTATGATGAAACAACTCATACAGGTACCATTACAGGAATTCTAAAGTATGATGAGAAATTTTGGATATATCTATGAAAATTCCAGTTTCGGTTTCTATGCCTTATAGCTATACTAATTATGACTCAGATTGAGGAGATTCACAAAGTATTCATATTGAAGTTACACCTATAACTTCAACACTTAGCATTGATAATGCAGAACAAACATTTTCTGCAGCTGAAGAGATGACTCAATTACGGTATCTGGTTTTGATGAGCGTGCAACCATTGAATTAGAAGGAGCTCCAACTGAGTAAGCTATGATTTAACAAAATCATCAAATTACAGGAGCCCCATTAAATGGTGTGGGAACTTATACTTTCAATGTAAAAGCTATCATGCCAAAGTACACTTGGAGGCAAGTGACAAGAAACACCTGTTATCCTTCATGTGACTAAGATAGAACCAACTCTATCAGCTACTCCTACTAGCGCTGCAGTACAGCTTCAGAAAGTATACCAGAGATTACTATTACAAAGATTCAGTTTCTACATTGTCTGAACCATCTGTAATGATTGAAGGAACAAGTACGTATACATCCTTATCAAGTCTAGGGTTAAGTTATGATGCAGCTTCCAAAAGATTACTGGAATACCAACTATTGTGGGAAATCATACGATTCATTTAGCTTCAACTCTATCGGAACGTTATACAGGAATAAGTGGTGGAAAAAACACTAACATTGGATATTCCATTGACAGTAAGAGCTAAAGGAATTTGACTTTTGTAACAAATCAAGAACAAACAACGACTGTTCTATCACCAATTACTCCAATCAATCTAACTGTACCAGAGGAATAGAAGTAAGTGTTAGTGAATTACCTTCAGATCTGACATATGACGCAGAACGTAAGATCATTCAGGGAACTCCTAATAAAGTAGGTACACATACGATTACAGTAACAGGAAGACCAGAGAGGACTTAGTAGCAATGATAAAACAGCGACCCTAACCATTCCATGTAAATAATCTTCCTGCTAGAATTGGAATTACGAGATAAAGAACAAACGGTTCAAGTTGGAACAGCTATTAATGATGTAACGGTAACTTCAGTGAGCATGCCAATATCTATGGAATAGATGCTCTCTTAAGTGCAGTTAGCGGAAACAATTCAGGTATTGTTGAAGCTAATATTGCGAATTACTTCTTAGGGGCTTATGGTTTTAACGTATAATGCTACAAATCATACCATTACAGGAACTCCGACAAAAACAGGACGTATTGTCTTTACCTTTATAGCACGTACTAGTGAGAATCTAGGTGCTGCAGAAAGCAAGAAGAAACAGTTGTGTTGAATGTTGTAGAATCACTGTCTAAGATTCCTGTTATCACTGAGGGTACGTGAAGGAACTAGTGTGGTTAAAGGAACAGGTGTTGCAGGAGCGACAGTAACCGTTACACTTCCAACTGGAGATGAGAAGACAGCTCTAGTTTCAGGAGATGGATCATGGGTGTGGATACTACATCACCACTTGAAAAGGACAAAGCATCTCTGCTCGTCAAAAAGAAGTTAATAAAAACAATGAGTAATGATATTAGTGCTACTGTAGTTGCAAATGCTGGACTAGAATTATCTAAGGAACCAATAGTAGATGCAATTATTGGAAGGTGCTACAACGATTACAGGTAAAGGGAAAATGGTTCAACCATTAATGTTACTCTTCAAATGGTACTATTAAAACAACTACAGTAACAGATGGAAGATGGACAGTTACTCTGGAAAGTCCTGTAGCAAAAGGTGATAATATTCTTGTTTCACAAACGCAACCAAATAAAAGCTACGAGTCCATCAGTTTCGGCAACGGCAGTTCCTACGATTACAAAAAGGCGATAAAGGTGAGGACAGAGCAGCTGGTAGAGATGGTATTTCACCGGAAGTAAGTATTGAAGAAGATTCAGAAGGAAATCATATTATTACGATTACCCAACCTGGTAAGACACCGATTACGACAAAAGTTAAGAATGGACGAGATGGTCGTACGCCAAAAGTTGCTATAACACCAATCTATGAAGATTCAACACAACCTAGAACTAGAAGAGCAAGAAGTGTGGATTCTCAACCAACACGTAAACAAATTGGAATTCATATTACGAGTTTATTATGATAACAATAATAGCGGAAGTTATGATAATGGGGATGAGGTAATTAGTGAAGAGGATATCTATGACGGATTAGACGGACAAAACGGTAAAGACATCCTAAGTCGGAACAACAGACCCAACATCAGAGACAGGAGAAAAGAAAGGTGACAAAAATACGTCAATACGACAACAGGTGACATCTTCGTTAAGAAAAAATGGACAATGGGACATGAAGGGCAACCTAAAAGGGCCAAAAAGGCGATAAAGGGAAAGATGGAGCCGTAGGAGCAACTGGAGCAGCCGGACAAAACGGACAAAACGGACAAGACAGCAAAGACATCCTAAGCGGCACAAGCGACCCAACATCAGAGACAGGAAAAGAAGGTGACAAAATACGTCAATACGACAACAGGTGACATCTTAGTTAAGAAAAATGGACAATGGGAACGCGAAGGCAACCTCAAAGGACCAAAAAGGTGATAAAAGGTGAAAGCTGGAGCAACTGGAGCAGCCGGACAAAAATGGACAAAATGGACAAAAATGGACGAGACGGAGAAAAAACGGACAGAGCGGACAAAATGGACGAGACGGCAAAGACGTCCTAAGCGGCACAACTGACCCAACATCAGAAACAGGAAAAGAAGGTGACAAATACGTCAATACGACAACAGGTGACATCTTCGTTAAGAAAAATGGACAATGGGAAAAAGAAGGTAATATCAAAAGGACCGAAAGGTGATAAAGGGGATACACCTACTATCACTACCCAACCAGGAGCAGATGGAATAAGTACAGATATTATTCTTACACTTCCAGGTAAAAGAGCCAATTACAGTTAATGTTAAAAATGGTACGAATGGTAGAGATGGATTAAATGGTAAAATCTCTAGTTGCTAAAAAGAAGGTAACGAAACTAAGATTTATGTTGAAGATCCAGCAAACCTAGGACAAACCATTAGACCCTACGAAACCTCTTGCTACTATTCTTGATGGACTTAAAGGAGATAAAGGAGAAGCTGGAACAAACGGAGTAGATGGTAAATCACCAGTTATTACTATGACAGACAATGGAGATGGAACTCACTCTATTATTATTAGAAATCCAGATGGATCTGAATCAACTACAAAAGTTAAAGATGGAAAAAGATGGTACAGCTACGATTACAACAACAGAAAACCCAGATGGAAGTCATACTATTACTGTCATAAATCCAGATGGAGCTTCAAAAGAAATAGTTGTTAGAGATGGCAAAACTCCGAAAGTTGAAGTAACTGATAACGGAAATGGCACTCACACTGTTAAAGTAACAGATGGAGACGGTAATGTTACGAATACTATCATCAAAGACGGTAAAGATGGTAAATCTGCAACTGCAACAACAACAGAAAATCCAGATGGGAGTCATACAGTAACGATTACAAATCCAGATGGAACTACGAATAATTTCATTGTGAAAAAATGGTCGTGATGGAGTAGATGGACGTACGCCAACAGCAACAGTTCGTAATAATAACGACTGGAAGTCATACGATTATTATTACAAATCCAGATGGGGTAACTAACTGAAACAACAATCCGTGATGGACAATCACCAAAAAGTAACGATTACTGATGAACAAAATGGAACTCATAAAATTACCGTTCTAAATGGTGACGGAACAACGACTGAAACAATTATTAAAGATGGTAAATCACCAGTAGCAACTGTTAGAGACAATCATGATGGTACTTACACAATTCGTGTAGAAAATGGTAATGGAACAGTTTCTGAAATGACAGTCCGTGATGGAAAAATCACCAACGGTTAAAGTCGTTAATAATGGAGATGGTACACATACGGTAACAATTGTGAATTCAGATGGTACAACAACGACTACAATCGTTCGTGACGGTCAATCACCAAAACTGGAGAGTAATTGATAACCATAATGGTTCACATACTATTAAAGTGATTGGATCTGACGGAAAAAGAAACAAGTACGACAATCTTTGATGGAAAATCACCAACAGCTAAGATAGTGGATAATGGAGATGGAACTCATACTGTCATTATTGTTACGATTCTAATGGACAACAATATACATCGATTATTAAAGATGGAAAAACGGAAAAGATGGCAAATCCCTCAACAGCAACTGTTCGTAACAATAATGATGGAACTCATACGATTACAATCATCAATCCAGATGGAAGTAAAACAGAAACAATCATTAAAGATGGTAAAGATGGCAAATCACCAGAAGTTACAGTGGAAGATAATGGAAATGGCACACATACCATTACAATTATTAATGTAAATGGTATTGTTTATAAAACGATTATTCGTGATGGTAAATGCGGATGTAATGATAAACCGGGAGGGCATACACCAGAAAATCCAACAAATCCAGGGGTACCAACATTTTGCAATGCCAGCTCCACCAGTTCATGAACAACCTGAATTTAAAGGTGGCGTACCAGGAATGCCTGCAGTATATGAAAAACCTGAGTATCCAGGAATTCCAACAAATCCAAGCTCAGATGAAAACAACGCCAGGCACACCAACACCGGAACTTCAGCAGAACCCAAACCCAGGGGTAACAACACCAGAAACTTCAATGAATCCAAAACCCAGGTGTACCGACATCAGAAGGAACAACAGATCCAGAAACAGGCAGTAGCCAACTTCAGTAGGTTCAACAAATTCAAACTCAGATGCACCAACTAGAAGGATTAACACAAACGAATCCGGAAGCATCAAATTGCTGTAAATGAGCATCCTAGTGGTGAATTACCTAAAACGGGTACAAAAGCAGAGTATCTTCCAATGCTTCTAGCTAGTGGAGCTTTATTAACGCTATATATTGGTGAAGAAAAGAAGAGGAAAGAATAATTAAAAATCTACAGTTAAAAATAATTGTAGTTGAAATGTGATTAAAAATAGTTTTGTTTAAAAATTGTAAGTTTCTCAAAAGATTTGAGATATAAAGGTTTTAAATCTTAGAAATAAATCAGGTAGTGAAAGGAAAACTAGAATTCCTGTGTAATGATGATGGTTAATAATCGTTATGCAGGAAGACTAGACTACCTATCAAGATATAGAAGAAAAATAGATTATAAGAAATTTGCTTCAAGTATAGTTAGATTTAATAGAAATGAAGGGAGTGATTTAGTAAAATGATATTGCTAAATATTCCTAATTGAGGAGCTGAATTAGATGAAAAATATTTTTGAACAAGCAAAGGAAATTTTCAATAAGAAAATTAACCGTTGGAACGATTTCAGTAGCAGTCAGGTTAGTTTTTATAAATGATGCTAACAGGGATGAGTCGTGTAGAAGCATCGTTGTCTGTAGATGATAGTAATTATATTAATCAAACAGCAAACTGATAATGGAGCCTTGGTAGAATATATTCGTCAAGCTTTAGCGACAATATCTAAAGCGAGCGGATTCAACCGTATTACCAAGTAGTATTCAGAATTTAAAAGATAAAGTTCAAGCTTTATCGACTAAAAAGAAGCGGATTATACAGAAACTGCATGGCAAGCATTTCAAGGGAAATTGACAACTGCAAAAATCCGTGATCAGCAGAAGCTGAAAAAGCTTATAATAATGCTGTAACGATAAATCCTAATGCTCAATCATAGCAAAGCAACAATCAATGAGTTGACAACTTCTTATCCAGAATATAATACAGTTGTTATTAAAGTTAGAGAAGGAGAAACTACAGAGGCTGCGGAAAATAGACATTTAACGAACATAAGAAGAATTAATCAAGTTCTAACTGCTAAGTATGCAGAGTTAAAAGAAACAGCACAATTAGTAAAAGTTGTACCACCTCCAGTTGGTGGAGATATCGCTGCTCAGCAATTAGAAATTATAAATTCTGCAGAGAATATTTTGGAACTAAATAAAAAGGAAGCGACATTTGCTCAAGCACAACATACTGATTTAATGGCAGGATTGTTGGAGCATCATAAAGGTAACATTGTCTAATCTTTCAAATTTAAGAGGAAATATTACTTCTGAGGATCAAGCTAAAATTAAAGCCTTTTTAGAAAGTCATAATCCATCTGCGGGGGAAACTGATGTTTTTCAAGCTTTTTCTGGAGCGTTAGGGGTATAAATTTAATAATGATGGTACCATAACGATTACGTATACAGATGATGGCTCATCTGATACCGTTCCACTTAGCATTTTTGCAAAAGGTGGATCAACACAAACGGATAGCCAGCAGCAACATACAGCGTAACGTATAACTACGTAAGTGGGACACCAGATAAGACTTTACCAAAGTAGTATTACAGCGCCAGCCTGCAGTGAATGACAAACATACTGGAGATGTAGTGACGAGTCCAACAGGTCAAACAGGCGTAGAGATGCAGCTAACCAAGGCACATGGCACTTCAACGGCTGGGATAAAGCAAGTGTAACAATCGGTACAGCTAACGAAGTCGTAACAGGGAACATGGAACTTTGTACCAACACCACCAGCAGCAACTTACACTGTAACGTACAACTACGTAAGTGGCACACCAGATAAGACTTTACCAAGTAATATCACAGCACCAGCAGTTGTGAAGTGACAAACACACAGGTGATGTAGTGGCAAGTCCAAGTGGACAAACAGACGTAGAAGATGCAGCTAACCAAGGCACATGGCACTTCAACGGCTGGGATAAAGCAAAGTGTAACAATCGGTACAGCTAACGAAGTCGTAACGGGAACATGGAACTTTGTACCAACACCACCAGCAGCAACTTACACTGTAACGTACAACTACGTAAGTGGAACACCAGATAAGACTTTACCAAGTCAATATCACAGCACCAGCAGTTGTAAGTGACAAACACACAGGTGATGTAGTGGCAAGTCCAACAGATCAAACAGATGTAGAAGATGCAGCCAGCCAAGGGACATGGCACTTTAATGGCTGGGATAAAGCAAGTGTAACAATCGGTACAGCTAACGAAGTCGTAACGGGAACATGGAACTTTGTACCAACACCACCAGCAGCAACTTACACTGTAACGTACAACTACGTAAGTGGCACACCAGATAAGACTTTACCAAAGTAGCATCACAGCACCAGCAGTTGTAAGTGACAAACACACAGGTGATGTAGTGGCAAGTCCAACAGATCAAACAGATGTAGAAGATGCAGCCAGCCAAGGGACATGGCACTTCAACGGCTGGGATAAAGCAAGTGTAACAATCGGTACAGCTAACGAAGCAGTAACGGGAACATGGAACTTTGTACCAACACCACCAGCAGCAACTTACACTGCAACATGTACAACTACGTGAGTGGCACACCAGATAAGACTTTACCAAGTAGCATCACAGCACCAGCAGTTGTAAGTGACAAACACACAGGTGATGTAGTGGCAAGTCCAACAGATCAAACAGATGTGAGAAGATACAGCCAACCAAGGGACATGGCACTTTTAACGGTTGGGATAAAGTAAGTGTAACAATCGGTACAGCTAACGAAGTCGTAACGGAACATGGAACTTTGTACCAACACCACCAGCAGCAACTTACACTGTAACGTACAACTACGTAAGTGGAACACCAGATAAGAACTTACCAAGTAGCATCACAGCACCAGCAGTTGTAAGTGATAAACACACAGGCGATGTAGTAGCAAGTCCAACTGGTCAAACGGATGTAGAAGATGCAGCCAGCCAAGCGACATGGCACTTCAACGGCTGGGATAAAAGCAAGTGTAACAATCGGTACAGCTAACGAAGCAGTAACGGGAACATGGAACTTTGTACCAACACCACCAGCAGCAACGTACACTGTAACGTGCAACTATGTAAGCGGAACACCAGATAAGACTTTACCAAGTAGTATCACAGCACCAGCAGTTGTAGAGTGACAAACATACAGGCGATGTAGTGGCAAGTCCAAGTGGACAAATAGACGTAGAAGATACAGCCAACCAAGGTACATGGCACTTCAACGGTTGGGATAAACCAAAGCGTAACAATCGGTGCAGTTAACGAAACAGTAACGGGAACATGGACATTTACAGCAACACCAGGAGAAAAACCAAGTACAACTCCAGGAACAACAACGCCAGGAACAACCCCCAGGCACAGAAACGCCAGGGTGGAAACCCAGAAATGCTAAATCCGCCAGTTCATGGGATTGCCAGAATTTAATGGTGGAGTCCCAGGAATACCTGAAGTACATGATAAACCAGAATTCAACGTTGGAGTTCCAACACCAGGAACTTCGACGACATCAAACCCAAGGGGAACAACACCAAGCACAACTTATCTTTATGTGACTAGCAAAGAAGACAAGACGTTATCAAATAGTGTGGTAGAGGGTTGGAGTAAAAAGATGGTCAATGGTTATATCAACTTGAAGATGGTTCTACATTGTAAATGAATGGGAAGCAAATAAATGGAACATGGTATCATTTTGATAATTCAGGAGTAATGCAAACTGGATGGATAAAAAGAGAATGGAACATGGTACTATTTGAATGATTCAGGAGCAATGCAAACTGGATGGGTAAAAGATAAAAGGAACATGGTACTATTTGAACGATTCAGGAGCAATGCAAACTGGATGGGTGAAAGAAAATGGAACATGGTACTATTTGAATCAATCAGGAGCAATGAAACAGGTTGGTTCACGGTATCAGACAAATGGTATTATGCGAGATGAATCAGGTGCTTTTAGCAATTAATACAATTACACCAGATGGGTATACTGTTAACACTGATGGTGAGTGGGTAGAATAAAAAAAGTTTTAGACACGCATTTGCTGTAAATTGAATCATTCAAAAACTTGTAAATAAGAAATAGCTCTCCGTATCACGCGGAGAGCTATTTTTCTATATACTCGGTTATTGGATACTTTAATTGTAAGCGTCCAATAATGAGGTGCTTGTTATCCGATAGGAACTTCCTCTATCCTACAAATAAGAAGTAGAAATGGAGAAAAATAGTAGGACAAAACAAAATTTTGCCACCTAACGTTCATCAAAAAACAAAAAAAGAAAAAGAAACTTACGTCTATTCTAAAGTATGTTAATAGCTTGAGTGCCAACTAGTGGAGTTTACACAAAAATTCTTGCCACTGCCTTATTTTAAATTAGAAAATTTTTGACCAAAAAATATTTTTCGTCCTTTTTCGTATATATAAGTGAAGTGTCATTTCTAGTGAAAAAGTCACTGGAAGATACTTCAAAAATTACAGAGGACGAAATATGTGAAAGAACGAATTGAAGGGGCAAGACCCATGATGGACTTAATGGCAAAAAGATTTTTTTAGCAATACGGCAATCACTGCGCAATTCATACGAGACATATTTGATTTGCCAGTTGAAAGTGTAAAAAATTTTAGAAAGTACACAAATTCATGAATTTTATTTAGATGAATTTCCGTATTCGACGCTATATTGATGTGTTGGCAGAGTTGGATGATCACACACAAATTATTATTGAAATACAAGTAGCGTTACAAATTGACTTTATTAAGCGTTTGTGTTTATATGTATGTGAACAGATTTCTAAAAATATGAATATGCATAAAATAGATGGCGCACAAACCTATCATCTCGCAAAAAGAAATGATTCCAGTATACGCTATCGCGATTACGCAGGAACGATATTTTTGAAGATGATCGTATGTATCATTCGTTTAGCTTACGAGATGATGAATCCTACGAAGAAATTAAAAAGTATATTTTAAAAGGAATTAAAGAAAAACGTAACTTAATGCGTATGGCATTTTAGAATTAGATAAATATGATCCAACTAAAAATAAAACAATATAAAAAGTTCGATGGATTGAATTTTTCGGGGAACAAACCGTGTACACAAAATCCAGAGGCAATACTAGAAACAGCAGATACGATGATGAATCGAACGAACTGGACAGAGGAGGAACGAACAATGTATGATGATCGAACAAGGAAGTTAGATGGCTACTATCGCATTTGGAGTATGTGGCAGAAGAAAAACAACTAGCAAGAATGGAAGGGATAGAAGAAGGAATAGAAAAGGAAGAGTAGAAGGCAGAGCAGAAGGTGCCATCATAACCATTGTTGGTTTGATAAGGAAAGGTCTTTTGTCTATTGAAAATGGAGCTCAACAGTTAAACATATCTGAATCAGAATTGATTTCATATATGCAGTAAAAATAACCTGAATTAATAGAATTGAAAAAGAAATCACCGTATGATACGGCGATCTCTTTCTTATTTGGTTTCTATAATTTATAGGGGTTGATGGAGAAAAATCCACCAACCCTATTTTAGTAGTATACAAAAAAAGGGCTTCATCCCTTATATTAAAAAGCGTCCAAACTATTTTAAGAGGAGATGAAAACCCTATGACAAATATACATGATATTGTACTACAAATCAAAGATAAAAATGTAATCTGGGAAGATAAAGCGGAAGAAGTATATTTTAAAAAGAAAAAAAGCCTGTTTTTCTACGCTACTATATGCATATTGTCCTGATGCTTGTCCTAACCATGGCTATGTAAATCACGATAATTCTATTGTAAAAAATGGTACTCGTACTTCTCACTTACTCTTAATCAAGTTTCTGGATTACCAGCCTTTCTTAAATTAAGAAAAACAATGCTTTGTCTGCCATGAATGCTCCCATAGTTTTACTGCTGATACAACTAGTATTGTTGACCGTAATGGTTTTATTTCTAAAAATGTAAAGAATGAAATTAAAGTAAAAGCTTGTGATACAGTATCTGAATCCCATATCGCTAAAGAAATGAATGTTTCCGTTCATACTGTACGCAGAGTGGTCAATGAAACTGCTGATTCTCTTAGAATTAAGCCTTTAAATGAGTTGCCCTGAACATATGTGATTGGGATGAATTTAAGTCTGTAGCTTCAGCTGAAGCTAGTATGAGTTTTGCTTATTGTGACGCTATTACTCATCAACTTGTTGATGTTGTTCAAGATAGAAAAATGGAGAATTTAGTTCGTTATTTCAATCAGTTTCCTCTACAAAACTCGCTTAAATGTTAAAAACAATTTCGATTGATATGTATGCCCTCATATATTGAAGTCATTAAACGTTTATTCCCTAAGGCTAAAATTATTATAGATCCATTCCATATTATTCAAGCTTTAAACAGAGAATTAAACAAGACAAGAACAAGAAAAATGAATCAAAATACGCCATAAAGACAGCCGTCTTTATAATAAATTAAAACGTTACTGGAAACTAATATTAAAAATTGAGATGACCTTCAATCCTATCACTACAACTATTACAGATTATTCGATTGGTTAACGCATTCTCAAGGAATTGTAGATTATTTATTACAAGAAGTACCTTCGCTTAAAACCAGAATATAGAAACAGCATGAATTAAGAGAAGCTTTTTAAAGAGCGAGATTTTTAATGAATTCAAAGAAAGAATTGATGACTGTACAAACAAAACATCTGTCTGATGGATTAAATCGTGTTCTACAAACACTTAAGAAATTTTTACCGTATATTCAAAAATACATGTGAATATCCAACACTCTCAAAATGGACCTATTGAAGGAATAAACAACAAGATAAAAGTACTAAAAGAAATGCCTATGGCTACAGTAGTTTCACTCATTTTAGAAATAGAATTCTACTAATGTCTAAACTATTTACTCCAACAACTAAAAAGGAATTAAACAACCTGACGCTGCTTAATTCCTTCACTAAATGTGTTTATCAACCCTATTTAACAAAGAGCCTGTTATAATAAGTTTGAACGAAATGAAATAAGAAAGGGTGACTCCTCATTACATTCAGTAATTCAAGAATAATTAGTGATGATACTTTTGCAAATTTTTAAAAATAGAAGTGAGATTTATGGCGTTATTTAGTGGAAAGACTATGAATTGACTATCTCTGAATCAAGTTTTAGAAAATCTATTTCGACTCATTCGGAATTTCAACAATATTTTTAATAAATGATAGTCTGTTTTTAAATTAAGTAGGAGGAAATGAAAAATGATAGCAAATGTAAAAATTAATTGAAAGCAGTACTTTAAAAATATTCAGCATACAAGATAGGAAAAAAGAAACTGGTATAAGTTACAGTACAGTAAATGATTGAAAAAGGAATAACAAGCATATACGGTGTGAAACTAGAATATGCCATTAAATTAACAGAATACGCAATTCAAGATTAAGTAGATGAAAATTAAATTTGAAATAATTGAAAGTGTTAGAAATCGAAGAAATAGAGTTTGCAACTATCTTAATTTTTAGAACGATTCTAACAAAAAGGTGCTACTCAAAACAGCACCTTTTTGTCATATCTGTTCCGTGAAATCGGCAATTTTTAGGAAGTGTTAGGAACACTACAAACGTTGATTTGACAACGTTTTTGCATTTTGGGAAATGCTAGGAAACTGTAAACAACGCTGCCTGAGGGAATCGAACCCCCATTATAAGAACCGGAATCTTATGTGATATCCATTACACTAAGAGCAGCTAAACAATGTAAGAATATTTTATCCAAATTTATATAAAAAAACAAGAAAAACTCTTACAAAAAGACTAGAAATGACAAGAAATAGATAGAGAGAGGGCGTTTTGAAAAGAAACTAAGATAAAATAAAGGGACTCAAAAGTGTCCCTTTAAATTTCTTTTTAAAAATATTAAAACACTTTCAAGTTGCATTTACAAAAGATTGTTGGTACAATATTTTTGTAATTAAAAAGTTTCTATGTATAGATAACTAGTTTTTAGGGACAGTTTTTAGTCCCAGTAATGAAATGAAGGGAATTGGAATTATGGATTGTATGACATTAATGCAACTTCTAGTCCCCGAAAGCAATCAATTGTTAAAAATTCGTTTCAAATTTTGAGACGATACAACAAACACAAACCGATTGGTCGAAGAGGGCTTGCTAAACAGTTGGAAATATCAGAACAGTGTTCTTCGTTCTGAAACGGATATACTAAAAAGAACAAGGTTTGAATTACATATTCTGTAAAAAGGATGATAGTCACGGATTTAGGGAAAGAAACTTATCTTGGATTAACGACGATTATTCAACAGTGTATTGAGATGACTACTTTTGAAAAGGAAATTTCTAAAAAGTTAGGAATTGGATTTTTGTAAAGTAGTGCATGAAAGCAATCCTAACAAAGGGATGCAGATTAGTCATCAAGTACAAGAAATTGATGAAATGGATGTTGCCAGTTGATCAATCAATTGTAACAGTAACGGGTGGTAGAACGATGGCGACGGTAGCAGAATATTTTTTCAAAAGAGATTTTACAACAACATGAGATTTCATTTTGTACCTGCTAGAGGAGGAGTCGGAGGTTCCACTTTAATCCAAGCAAATAGTGTGAGCGAGAAGATGGCAACAAAAATAGGTGGAGATCATTTTTCATTATATGTTCCAGAACATGTAAGTAAAGAAACGTATTTACCATTATTACAAGAACCATTAGTTTCGCAAACATTAACAATGATGAAACAAGCAAATTGTTTTATTATATAGTGTTGGAAACGAAGTGTTATGGCTGAAAGAAGAGGGTTTGTTACCTCAAGAAAGTCAATTCATTGCCAATCAACGAGCAGTTGGTGAAGCGTTTGGTTGTTTCTTCGATGCAAAAAGGAAAGGTCGTTTTTAAACTTCCACGAGTAGGTTTGCATCTTAGTGATTTAGAGTCAATTCCGCATAGTATTGCGATTGTGGAAAGGCGCTCAAAAAGGCAGAAGCATTAAAAGCTTATGCCAAATTAGCTCCTATTGATCGAACATGGTTTGTTATCGATGAGAGTTTAGCAAATATGGTTTTGAACGGGGTAACCCGCTAAAAATATATATATTCCTAGGAGGAAAAACTATTATGACAGTTAAAGTTGGTATTAACGGTTTCGGACGTATTGGACGTTTAGCATTCCGTCGTATTCAAGAAGTGGAAGGATTAGAAGTTGTTGCAATCAACGACTTAACAGATGCTAAACAATTAGCACACTTATTAAAATACGATTCAACACAAGGACGTTTCAACGGAGAAGTTGAAGTGTTAGAAGGCGCATTCCGCGTAAACGGTAAAAGAAGTTAAAGTATTAGCTAACCGTAATCCTGAAGAATTACCATGGGGAGAACTAGAGCGTTGATATCGTTTTAGAATGTACTGGTTTCTTCACTTCTAAAGAAAAAGCTGAATTACACTTAAAAAGGTGGAGCTAAACGTGTTGTTATCTCTGCTCCTGGTGGTAACGATGTACCAACAGTTGCTATACAACGTAAACCACAACATTTTAACAGGTAAAAGAAACAGTTATTTCTGGTGCATCATGTACTACAAACTGTTTAGCACCTATGGCTAAAAGCTTTAAATGACAAATTCGGATCGTTGAAGGTTTAATGACTACAATCCACGGTTACACTGGTGACCAAAACACATTAGACGCTCCACATCCAAAAGGGAGACTTACGTCGTGCTCGATGCTGCAGCTGTAAAACATCGTTCCTAACACAACTGGTGCTGCTAAAGCTATTGGTTTAGTAATTCCAGAATTAAACGGTAAATTAGATGGAGCTGCTCAACGTGTTCCTGTACCAACAGGTTCATTAACTGAATTAGTAACAGTATTAGAAAAACCAGTTGCAGCTGAAGAAATTAACGCTGCTATGAAAGCTGCTGCAACTGAATCTCTATGGATATACTGAAGAACCAATAGTATCTACTGATATCATTGGTATCACTTATGGATCATTATTTGATGCTACTCAAACTAAAGTAATGACTGTAGGAGACAAACAATTAGTTAAAAACAGTTTCTTGGTACGATAACGAAATGTCATATACTGCACAATTAATTCGTACTTTACAATACTTTGCAAACTCATAATATAAAGTTTTGATTTAGCTAATCGTATCCACTTTTTCAGGGGCGATGGGAGCATCTGCTTCCTCGCCCTGTTTTCTATAATATGGGTATTACACTCGCTCCAAATATTTAAAACTTAGGAGGCTATTCTATGGCTAAAAATTGTAACAGATTTATCGTTGGAGGAGTATTAGTACGTGTTGACTTCAACGTTCCATTAAAAATGGAGTTATTACAGATGACAACCGTATCGTACAAGCATTACCAACTATTCAATATTTAATTGATAATCATGCTAAAAGTAATTCTTTTTCTCACTTAGGGAAAAAGTAAAATCTGAAGAAGATAAAGCTCGTTTAAGCTTACGTCCAGTTGCTGAACGTTTATCAGAATTATTGAAAAAGAAGTAACATTTGTTCCAGAAACACGTGGAGAAGCGTTAGAAACAGCTATTAATGGTTTAGCTGAAGGAGATGTTTTATTATTTGAAAATACTCGTTTCGAAGATTTAGATGGTAAAAGAATCTAAAAACGATCCTGAGTTAGGAAAATATTGGGCATCTTTGGGAGAATTGTTCGTAAATGATGCATTTGGTACAGCTCACCGTGCTCACGCATCTAACGTAGGGATTGCTAGTCAATTAGAATCAGCTGCAGGTTTTCTTAATGGAAAAAGAAATTAAATTCATTGGGGAGCAGTAGATACACCAGAACGTCCATTCGTAGCTATTTTGGGTGGAGCGAAAGTTTCAGATAAAATTGGAGTAATCGAGCTTTAATTGATAAAAGCTGATAAAGTGTTAATCGGTGGAGGAATGGCTTACACATTCCTTCAAAGCTATGGGTCGTGAAGTAGGTCTATCATTATTAGAGTAGATCATGATGAATTAGCTAAAACAAATTATGGAAAAAGCTGGCGACAAATTAGTATTACCAATCGACAACGTAGTTACTAAAGAATTTCTCAAATGATGCAGTTGCTACTACTGTACCTTCTGATCAAATTCCAGCGGACCAAGAAGGGTTAGACGTTGGTCCTAAGACTGTAGAATTATTTGCTAGCTACTTAAAAAGATGCTAAAACAGTTGTATGGAAATGGACCAATGGGTGTATCTCAATTACCTAACTTTTGCTAAAGGAACAATTTGGATGTTTGTGAAGCAATCATAGATTTACAAAGTGCTACAACAATCATTGGTGGTGGAGATTCTCAGCAGCAGCAATTTCTTTAGGATATGCTGATAAATTCACACATATCTCAACTGGTGGTGGAGCTTCATTAGAATACTTAGAAGGTAAAGAATTACCTGGTGTAGCTTCAATTAGTGATAAATAATTAAAAATTATTGAAAAGGACTCACTGAAATGAATGTTCATTTTTGTGAGTCTGCTTCATAAACAATTTTAGGGAGGAAGAATTATGCGTAAACCAATTATTGCAGGAAACTGGAAAATGAATAAAAATCCTAAAGAAACTCAAGCATTTGTTGAGGCTTTAGCAGGAAAATTACCATCATCAGAAGTTGTTGAGTCTCGCTGAGCAGCTCCAGCAGTTGATTTATCTACTTTATTAGCTGCAGCTGAAGGTTCTGAATTAAAAGTAGCAGCTCAAAACTGCTATTTCGAACAAGAAGGTGCATATACTGGAGAAACATCTCCAAAAGTATTATCAGAAATGGGCGTTCATTATGTTGTGATTGGACACTCAGAACGTCGTGAATATTTCCACGAAACAGATGCTGACATTAATAAAAAGCAAAAGCAATTTTCGCAAATGGTATGTTACCAATTATCTGTTGTGGTGAAACATTAGAAACTTATGAAGCTGGTAAAGCTGCTGAGTTTGTAGGAGCACAAGTTTCTGCTGCATTAGAAGGATTATCAAATGAACAAGTTTCATCATTAGTAATCGCGTATGAACCAATTTGGGCAATCGGAACTGGTGAAAATCAGCTTCTCAAGATGATGCTCAAAAATGTGTAAAAGTAGTACGTGACGTTGTAGCGAAAGACTTCGGTCAAGAAGTAGCAGACAAAGTTCGTGTACAATACGGTGGTTCTGTAAAACCTGAAAACATTAAAGAATACATGGCTTGCCCAGATGTGGATGGAGCTTTAGTAGGTGGAGCAAGCTTACAACCTGAATCATTCTTAGCTTTATTGGAGGCAGTAAAATAATGTCTAAATCACCAGTAGCGATTATTATCTTAGATGGTTTCGGATGGAGACCAGAAGTGAAAGGTAACGCTGTAGCACAAGCAAATAAACCAAATTTTGACCGTTACTATAATGAATTTCCTCATACAACATTAAAAGCTTCTGGATTAGATGTAGGTCTTCCAGATGGACAAATGGGGAACCTCAGAAGTAGGTCATACAAATATTGGTGCAGGTCGTATTGTATGCAAAGCTAACTCGTATTGATAAAAGCAATTTTTAGATGGTGAATTCGATACAAACCCAGCATTAAATGGTGCATTTAACCATGTATTAGAAAATGGTTCAGCATTACACTTTATTCGGATTATTATCTGATGGTGGTGTACACAGCCATATTAATCATTTATTAGCATTAATTGGAAACAGCAAAGGCAAAAAGGAATTTCTAAAGTATATGTTCATGCATTTATGGATGGATCGTGATGTGGATCCAAAAGCTGGTCCAGCTTACATTAAGATTTTAGAAGAAAATTGCAGAAGTTGGTGTGGGTCAAATAGCAACTGTATCGAGGTCGTTACTATGCAATGGACCGTGACAAACGTTGGGGAACGTGTTCAATTAGCTTATGATGCCATTGCACATGCAAAAGGTCCTCAATTCGAATCAGCACAAGCAGTGATTGAACATAGTTATGCTGAAAATGCAACAGATGAATTTGTTATTCCATCAGTAATTGTTAAAGACGGACAACCAGTTGCGAAAAATTGAAGAAAATGATGCAGTTATCTTCTTTAATTTCCGTCCTGACCGATGCGATTCAATTATCAAATGCATTCACAGATAAAGAGTGGACAAACTTTGATCGTGGTAACATGCTGCAAAATGTTAAATTTGTGACAATGACATTATACAATCCAAGTGTGGATGCGAAGTTGCATTCCCACCAATTCCTATGACAAATGTTTTGGGAGAAGTTTTATCAAAAAGCAGGACTTGCACAATTACGTATTGCTGAAACAGAGAAATATCCACACGTAACCTTCTTTATGAATGGTGGACGTAATGAAGAATTCACAGGAGAAAACCGTATTTTTAATTCCTTCTCCAAAAGTTGCAAAACATATGACTTAAAAACCTGAAATGAGTTGTTATGAAGTTGGAGATGCGTTATATAACTCTATTCAAAACGATGAAAATGACGCAATCATCTTAAACTTCGTAAATCCAGACATGGTTGGACACTCAGGGATGTTAGAACCAACAATTAAAGCAATCGAAGCAGTGGATGAAAACTTGGGTAAAGTAGTGGATGCTATTTTTAGCTAAAGGTGGTACTGCTATTATCTTTGCTGACCATGGTAACTCTGAAACAATGGTTACTCCAGAAGGTACACCGCATACTGCTCATACAACAGTTCCAGTTCCGGTTATTGTAACGAAAAAGGTATTACATTACGTGAGGGTGGTCGTTTAGCAGACGTTGCACTGACAATGTTAGACTTATTGAATGTAGCAAAACCTGAAGAAAATGACAGGCGAAAGCTTAATTCAAAAATAATCTTAAAAAATGATTTCAATTTCAGGAAAAATATTGCATATAAAGCATTTTTCGACTAAAAATAGAAACGTACAAATAAATATAAAGGAGTTAATAACATGCCATTTATTACAGATGTATTAGCAAGAGAAGTATTAGATTCACGTGGTAACCCAACTATCGAAGTTGAAGTTTACACAGAAAGCGGAGCGTTCGGACGCTGGTATGGTTCCTTCAGGAGCTTCTACTGGTGAATACGAAGCGGTTGAATTACGTGATGGCGACAAATCTCGTTACTTTAGGAAAAGGAGTTCAAAAAGCTGTTGATAATGTAACAACATTATTGCTGAAGCAATCATCGGTTTTGACGTTCGCGAACAAATGGCGATCGACAAATTAATGATCGAATTAGATGGAACTCAAACAAAGGTAAAGTGTAGAGCCAACGCAATTTTAGGCGTATCTATCGTGCTGTTGCTCGTGCGGCTGCTGATTACTTAGATCAACCATTATACCAATACTTAGGTGGATTCAACACTAAAGTTTTACCAACACCAATGATGAACATCGTTAACGGTGGATCTCACTCAGATGCTCCAATCGCATTCCAAGAGTTCATGATTTTTACCAGTTGGCGCACCAACATTCAAAGAAGCTTTACGTTGGGGTGCTGAAGTATTCCCATGCATTAAAAAGCTATTTTACACGACCGTGGTTTAGTAACTGCTGTAGGTGACGAAGGTGGTTTCGCTCCAACATTTGAAGGTACTGAAGATGCTGTAGAAACAATCTTAGCTGCTATTAAAAAAGTTGGTTTAGAACCAGGTAAAGATGTATTCTTAGGATTTGACTGTGCTTCATCAGAATTTTTCAAAGATGGCGTATATGACTACACACAATCTTCGAAGGTGAAAAAGGTGCTAAACGTACTCCTGCTGAACAAGTAGAATACTTAGCTGAATTAGTTGAGAAATACCCAATCATTACAATCGAAAGACGGCTGTGACGAAAATGACTGGGATGGATGGAAATATTAACTGAACAGCTTAGGGTGGTAAAAGTTCAATTAGTAGGTGACGATTTATTCGTAACGAACACTGAAATCTTATCTCGTGGTATTGCACAAGGTGTTGCAAACTCAATCTTAATCAAAGTTAACCAAATTGGTACTTTAACTGAAACATTCAACGCAATTGAAATGGCTCAAAAAGCTGGATATACTGCAGTTGTATCACACCGTTCAGGTGAAACTGAAGATTCAACAATTGCTGATATCGCAGTTGCTACAAATGCTGGACAAATCAAAACTGGTTCATTAAAGCCAGTACAGACCGTATTGCTAAATACAACCAATTATTACGTATTGAAGATCAATTAGGGTGACTTAGCTGTTTACCAAGGTCTTTCAGCATTCTACAACTTAAAAATAATCACATTTTAGGATAGTTTTTAGAGGGGCTAGCATTTTGCTAGCCCTATTTTTACATTAGAAAGAGAGTGCAAACATGATATACACCATTACGTTTAATCCAGCGGTAGATTTAGTCATTCAAGTTCCAAATTGTCAATTAGGAACATTAAATCGATCAATGAGTGAGGAATATGTAGCAGGTGGTAAAGGGATTAATATATCGGTTGTATTAAAACGACTAGGAGTTGATAATATTGCTACAGGATTTCTGGGAGGATTTACAGGAAGTTTTATTGAAGCATTTCTCGAAAATGAAGGTGTTATAACGCACTTTATTTCTGTAGATGGACCTACAAGGATTAATGTTAAAGTAAAAGCAGAAGTTGAGACTGAAATCAATGCAGCTGGTGCTACTGTAGATGCTAAAAAATTTCAACAACTAGTGAGATATTTGGAAGACCATTTACAAGAAGAGGATGTTGTATTTTTAGCGGGAAATGCTGCACCAGGACTAGATAAGATGTCTTATGTTGAAGTTGCAAAGCTTTTTGTCATACAAGAGGTATAAAGTTAGTGCTAGATACTCACAAAAGCTTCATTGTTAGCCTGTTTACCTTATCAACCGTTTATGATTAAGCCAAATCAACATGAATTAGAAGAATTATTTGGAGTGAACATTAAGACTCAAGACGAAATCATCTCATTATGCATTTCAATTACAGAAAAAGGGTGCTTGTAATGTGTTAGTGTCTTGCGGGAGTGAAGGAGCATTTTTAGTCAGTGAAACAGGAGAAGTATTTGCTTCGAATGTTCCAACAGGAAAGTTGATTAATTCAGTAGGAGCAGGAGATTCAATGTTAGCTGCTTTTTATGGCGAAATTTATTGAAACAAGTGATTATCAGGAAAGTTTTAAAAACAAGGAGCAGCAGCTGGAAGTGCAACAGCTTTTTCAATAGGGATTGCAACAAAAACGATTATCAATACATTGTTATCAAAAATTGAAATAAGGAAAATTCAACATTAGGTTCTGAAAATGATAAGTTGACTGAAAGAGGGAGTATACTGATTTCATTCTATACAAAAGAGGTGCCGTTGGCTGAGATGTGTATACAAACTCTTAGAACCTGTTACGTTAATACGTGCATGGGATTGTATGAATAATTGTCTGCAATTGGGTCTCTTTGTATAAGGAGGCTTTTTATGTCAATCAAAAAGAATTGCTGTGGGTAGAAGGGGCAATTAGCGGCTTTAGCGATGGCGTTATCATTCGTTCCTCATTTTATGGGATGGTTTTCTCCATCATTTGGTGCAATTGTTTTAGTGGTGTTTGCTTTACGTAGAGGATTGTATCCAGCGTTATTTTCAGGTTTTAGTGTGGGGGATCTTACATTTTTGTACTTGGGAAAGTAGCATACTTATCATTTTCTCAAGTGATTATAGAGTATATTATCGCATTTGGAGTAATGGGATTTGCTGGATTATTACATCATCAATTCCAATCTGCTATTCGTAATGAAAAACAATCTTTAGCAATTGTTTATATTATCATTTCATCATTCATTGGTGTAGGAATTCGCTATTTCTGGCATTTTGTTGCAGGATTTTTATTCTGGGGTAAATATGCACCAGAAGGAGTATCACCATATTGGTATTCATTCACAGTTAACGGAATTGCTGGATTACAAACTTTTAGTAGTAACAATTGTGGTAGCAATTTTATTATTGAAATATCCAAGAATTTATAAAGGAAAATAAGCTATATAACATTTGATAGTTCAGAGAAACTCTTATAGATTACAGGATTCTATAAGAGTGCTGAAATATATAGTTTTAAACTATATTTAAATATAGTAAAATTAGTATGTGACAATAACGGGGGTAGTCGAGTTACAATGTAATTACGTTAGTTAGAGAAGAGAGGTAATACATATGACAAAAACATGCACCATTTAGATTTGATACAGTAGGGAAGTTTCTTAAGACCAGAAAATTTAAAACAAGCTCGCGAAGAGTATGAAAAAGGGAAACTTTTAGTTACCAAGAATTAAAAACTTTGAAGATGCAGCAATTCGTGACTTAGTAAAAAGAAATTGCAGCGGGATATAAAGGGATTACAGACGGGGGAATTCACGTCGCATATTGGCATTTAGATTTCTTCTGGGGATTAGGAGGAATTAAACGAGTTCAAGCTAAAACAGGATATCAATTCCATGATGAAGTGACAAAACCGGACTCTGCAACTGTAGTAGGAACGATGCATGGACGTAATCATCCATTCGTAGCTCACTATACATTTTTAAGAGATTTAATAGCCGATAATAATGAAGTTGAAGCTCGTATAACAATTCCATCACCATCTCAATTATATTTTTGAATTAATTCGTGATGAAGAACATGATGGAACAATTGAACAGTGTTTATTCAAACTTTGATGATGTAGTAGCAGATATTTCAAAAGCTTATTTAGAAGTAATTCAACAATTATTTGATGAAGGATTACGTACCTTACAAGTCGATGATTGTACATGGGGGATTTTTAGTAGATGATAACTTCTAACACTTTGGGGGACAAGGTCGTGATAAAGAAGAAGTCAGACGTGAATTAGCAGCAACATTTTTACGTTTAAAATAATGCTGTTTATAAAAAGTGTACCAGAAGGATTAGTTGTCAATACTCACGTATGTCATGGAAACTTCCATTCTACTTGGGCTGCAAGTGGTGGTTATGCCTCAGTTGCCGAAGAATTATTCGAGCAAGAAGAAGTGAATGCTAATACTTAGAATTTGATACAGATCGTGCTGGGGACTTCACTCCATTAGCGAAAAGTTTCTGGTGATAAACAAGTCGTTTTAGGGTCTAGTAACTGCAAAATTTGAGAACTAGAAAGTAAGGAAGAGCTAATTTCGTATTAAAGAAGCGAGTCAATATGTTCCGTTAGACAGATTATCATTAAGTACTCAATGTGGATTTGCTTCAACTGAAGAAGAAATATCTTAACAGAAGAACAACAATGGGCAAAAATTAGCATTAATTAAAGAAGTTGCCGAAGAAGTTTGGGGAACTGAAAATTAATAACAAAAAGTGATAGGCTGGGAAACCTGGCCTTTTGTTGAAAAGAAAAAATCATGTGAGAAAATATAACATAAAAAGTAAGAGAATCCTTGACATTTGTGTCAGTTATTTTTACAATACAGCTATCATACAGGATAAGAGAGGTGTTTGACGATGGGAGAAAAAGAATTACGACGTTCTTTAGCAGTGTTCCCAATAGGAACAGTTATGAAATTAACGGATTTAACAGCAAGACAAATTCGTTACTATGAAGAACAACGTTTAATTACACCAGAACGTTCAGACACTAATCGTAGAATGTATTCGTTAAATGATGTAGATCGATTATTAGAAATCAAAGACTACTTGGCGGATGGATTAACCATTATTGCGATTCAAAAATTTATTCGAATGTGAAAAAGAATCCGTTAGAAAAACCAACGACAAAAGATGGATTAACGGATGAAGATGTTCGACGAATTTTTGTATAACGAAATTATGCATATTGGAAGATTATCTGGACAAGAAAAATTACTATAGGGGTGGAGAAAAATGACAATCACACAAGAAGAAATTTTAAAAACAAGTTGAGGAAATGGACGTTCGTTATTTACGTTTAATCTTTACAGATATTTTTAGGAACCATTAAAAATGTGGAAGTGCCAATTACTCAATTAAAAAGTATTATCAAATAAAATGATGTTCGATGGTTCATCTATTGAAGGTTTTGTTCGTATTGAAGAAAAGTGATATGTATTTATATCCTGACTTAGATACATGGGTTGTATTCCCATGGAGTAGTAAACACGGAACAATCGCGCTTAATTTGTGATGTATATAAACCAGATGGAACACCATTTGCAGGAGAGTCCACGTTCAAACTTAAAACGTATTTTTAGAAGATATGGAAGACTTAGGATTTTCTAATTTTAACTTAGGACCAGAGCCAGAGTTCTTTTTATTCAAATTAGATGAAAAAGGAGAACCAACGCTGAAGGAAACGACCAAGGTAGTTACTTCGATTTAGCTCCAGTCGATTTAGGAGAAGAAATGTCGTCGTGAAATCGTACTAGAATTAGAAAAATTGGATTTGATATTGAAGCCAGTCACCATGAAGTAGCACCGAGGTCAACATGAAATTGACTGAAATATGCACCAGCTGTAGCAGCGTGCGATAATATTCAAACCTTTAAATTAGTGGTTAAAACGATTGCTCGTAAACATGGATTGCATCGCAACCTTGTGCCAAAACCTGTATTTGGGATTGCAGGTAGCGGAATGCACTTCAACTTATCATTATTTGATAAAGAAGGAAATAATGCATTTTATGACCCAACAGATGAACATGGACTAAGTGATACTTGTCGTTATTTCATTGCTGGAGTAGGAAACATGCGAAAGCTTTAACAGCGATTTGTAACCCTACAGTCAACTCTTATAAACGTTTAGTACCTGGATATGAAGCGCCTGTATATATTGCATGGTCAGCTCAAAAACCGTTCGCCATTAATTCGTATTCCGGAAGCCAGAGGCCTTTCTACTCGTATCGAATTAAGAAGTGTGGATCCAGCAGCAAATCCTTATTTAGCAATGGCAGCTATTTTTACGTGCTGGTTTAGAAGGGATTCGTGAAAAATTACCAGTTCCAGCTCCAGTTGATCGCAATATTTATGCAATGTCAACAGCAGAGAGAAAAGAAGTAGGAATTGATGATCTTCCAAGTAGTTTAGCAGAAGCGATTGATTGCTTGAAAAACTGACACAGTTGTAAAAAGACGCATTAGGTGGACATATTTACAGTAACTTTGTAGAAGCGAAAAATTCGAATGGGCAGCGTATCGTTCACAGTCACACAATGGGAATTAGATCAATATTTAAAACTATTTTTAATAGATGGGAAAAAGCCGGAGCGAAAGCTTGGCTTTTTGTATGAAAGTTATATTAACAACATCAATCTCAACATTTTTGACAATCCACTATATAAGTGTCATACTATTCAATGACAACACGTGAGAGGAAGTTAGAGATGTATATTAAAGATATGAGAAATTCAATTGCAGAATATCATGAGTTTTACAAACTCAAGGGAAACTGTACTCTTTTCAAACTCCGGAATGGGGAGAAGTGGAAAACAAGAGAGAATGGAGTAATGACATTCTTTTTGTAATGAATGATCAAGATGAACTCAGTTGCAGCGACGATGATTTTATACCGCGCCCTTCCTGTTGTGAAAAGATATTTAGCGTATGCTCCTAGAGGGATTGTGATCGGATTACTCATGATGCAGAACAATGTTTAAAGAAGTGATTGAAGCTTTGAAAGCTTATTTAAAACAAAAACGAGTATTTGGGTTGAAAAATTGACCCTGAAATTATGTGGAGAGAACGATTGAATGACTTTTCAATTGTAGAAGATGGTATCAATCAGAGAATCCATTCGTCAATTATTGTTAGAGTCAGGATTTGTAAGTCAACCACTAGATTTAGGATTTGACGGTATTCAACCAAGAATGACGATGATTGTTGAATTAGAAGATAAAGGAAAAAGGAATTTTAGATACTTTCTCTTCTAAAGAAAGATATAAAGTTACAATGGCACAAAAACGTGGAGTTGTTTGTTATAAAGGAACTATCGAGGATATTGATGATTATGAAGTGTTAAATCGTATTACTGCTGAGCGGGATCAATATATTGCCAGAAGTAAAGAATATTTAACAACTATCTATGAAACATTACATGCTCACGATATGATGGATTTATATTTTTGCAAAAATTGATTATCATGTTGCAAAAAGAATCAACAGAAAACAGAATTCACCAAGCAAAAGCTGAGGGTGGATTGCTTCACAAGTGGAAAGTACTCAAAATGAGAAAAAGAAGACAAACTTATTGAATCAAAGAGAAAAGCTTTGTTGAAAAAAATATTGAAAAATATGAACAAGAAGTTGTTGAGTTAGAAGCACTATGTAAAGAATATCCAAATGGAAAAGTTTTTAAGTGGAGCATTTGTCGCAACGTATAAAAGAAACGGCGTATTATTTATACGGAGCGAATATTACAGATGATGCAGGCTTAAATGCAAATAAAGCTTTACAAACATGGATTATGCAACAATTGTATGATGAAAAAGGTATTCGTCATTATGATATGTTTGAGTTTCAAGTAATGCAGAAGATCATACAGGTATTACTAAGTTTAAACAATCTTTTGACCCAATTTTTAGTGGAGTATATTGGAGAGTTTGATTTACCGATTAATCGTTTCTGGTTTACAATGTTTCAAGATGTTGCACCAAAAGTAATGGAATGGAAAAGAAAACTATTAATGCGCCGTTTGTAAATGGCGTACTGCCCCGAAAAGTAAGAATAAAAAGTTACTTTTGGGGTCTTTTTATATTTGCTTTTTGATATCTTTTTAAGATTTTTGAGAATTATGGTACAATTATAAGACAAGTTTGAAGAGAGTAGGTAGATAAATGACACAAAATCTCAACGTTGAAAAATGTTATTTATTTCGTTATTAACAGCTCAAGGCATTATTTTGAGTTTACTAGAACAAGCGATTCCTTTTCCTTTTGCGTTTGCTCCGGGAGCTAAATTAGGAGTTGCCAATATTATTACGGTCATCGGTTTATATACATTATCCTTACAAGAAGTGGTGTTAGTAGTACTACTCAGAACATTGTTAACTGCTTTGTTAGGGTGGAACTTTTCTACTTTATTGTATAGTAGTGCAGGAGCGGCGTTTAGTTTGTTAGGAATGTTGCTCGTTAAACAATTAGGACCGAAAACGTGTCAGTTTAATTGGTGTGAGTGCAACGGGAGGAATTTTACATAATTTTGGGCAGTTAGTCACTGCCAGTTTTATTGCTAAATCTTGGACAGTTCTATTGTATTTTACCAGCCATGTCGATTGTGGGAATTTTTCGCAGGAATTGCGATTGGAATTTCTGCAAATTATGCTTTAAATCATGTGAAGATATTAAAAGCATATCGTGAAAAACAAGAAATGTAACTTTATGAAAAGGTTAAAAACAATTAGACAAAAATGCTGATTTTTATACTATAATGCTTAAGTGAAAAATTATAAAAATGAGAGGGGATTTCTAATGACGAAAAACAAATATTGTTGTTATCGGTGCAGGGGTTTGCAGGAGTAGCAGCAACGAAGAAATTATCACGTCATTTCAGAAAAAGATAAAGATGTTACAATTACATTAATTGATAAACATCCATATTTAACATACATGACGGAGTTACATGAAGTAGCTGGAGGTCGTGTAGAACCAGAAGCAATTCAATATGATTTACAAAAATTATTTGCACGTTCAAAAATGTTCAATTAGTAACGGACAAAGTAGTTAGCTTAGATAAAACGAAAAAGTTGTCACAACAACGTATAAATCTTTCCAATATGATTATTTAGTAATCGGTATGGGTGGAGAAGCAAATGACTTTGGTGTACAAGGTGTGAAAAGAACACGGATTTACATTATGGTCAATGGAAGATGCGATTAAAAATGCGCGAACATATTCTTCGCTGTATAGAACGTGCAGCAAAAAGAACATGTAACTCCAAAAACGCCGTGCTTTATTAACATTTACAGTATGTGGTGCTGGATTTACTGGGGTAGAATTAGTCGGTGAAATCATGGACTGGATTCCAGTGTTAGCAAAAACAATACAACTTAGATGAAAGTGAATTTTCTCTGATACATCGTTGAAGCAGTACCAACAATTTTAAATATGCTAGATGAAAAAGATGCTGCTAAAAGCTGAGAAATTCATGACGAGCCGTGGCATTAAAGTGATTAAAGGGAACGGAATTGAAGAAGTAAAAAGAAAAACAGCATTCGTTTAGTAGACGGTACAGTCATTCCAACTTACTCATTATTCTGGACAGCTGGTGTTAAAGCGAATACTGAATCTGAAGTGTTTGGGTTCAAATTGCTCGTGCAGGTCGTTTAGTCGTAAATGAATTCATGCAAGTAGATGGAGAAGAAAACATTTATGCAATCAGGGGACTTAGCTTATTATGAAGAACCTGACAAAGAAAAATTGTCCAACTCCACAAATTGTTCAAGCAGCTGAACAAACTGGACATACTGCAGCGAAAAATATTATTGCAGATGTAGAAAATGATGCAAAAGTTGCTTATAAAGGAAAAATACGATGGATTCATGGTTTTCAATTGGATCGCATTATGGTGTAGCTTTCTTAATGGGCAAATATCACCTAAGTGGTTTTTTGCAATGTTGATGAAACATTTAGTAAATATCAAATACTTCTTAGAAATCTTCTCATTATATTATGCGATTCAATATGTATTCCACGAATTCTTCCACATTAAAGATCGTCGTAATATCTTCCGTGGACATTTATCTCGTTACGGAAATGTTCTTTGGGCATTACCATTACGTTTATTCTATGGTGGTATGTGGACAATTGAAGGATTGAAGAAAAATCTTTGGTCTTTGGGAGTGCTATGAGCTGGATTGATGGAACGCATTTAGCATTCCCATTCCCTGGTTAGTTGAACCAACAAGTGCAGCAAGTGAGCTGCTGGAAACAGTTCGCAGCAGCAAGTGGAGCAGCTACTCAAACAGTAGCAGAAGTAGCGACTTCATTTGGATTTAACTATTCATATGGTGAACAAATCAATGATGGTATTAGATAAAATGCCAGACTGGTTTTGCTTCAATTATGCAAATTATGATTCCAAACGTGGAAGTAGCACATGTAATGCAAAACTAATTATGTCATTTGTAGAAATTAGCCATTGGTCTAGCAATTATGGCTGGATTCTAACATGGATTGTCAATGCAGTAACAGTTGGATTAGTAACAACATTTGTATTGTCAGGTATGTTCTACTGGGTAAATATGTGGTTTATCCCAGCAGCCATTGCTTTAATGAACGGTTCAGGGACGTGCATTTGGTCTAGATTACTACTCATTCCATGGTTCCAAAAACTGCTGGTAAATGGTGGTATGGAAGTTCGAAACATATTTATGGTTTCGGCGCAGATAAACAAGAACGTTAAATAAGATAAAAAGTCGGCTTCACGGGCTTTTTGTCTATAGTGATTGGAGATTATGGAAATGATTCATCCAATGTGGAATGAATACCTGTTTTTAAAACAAGAATTATCAGCCATTCGTCAGTTAATGTTAGACAGTGTTGAAATGGAAGATGAAGATATTCAGCAAGCGATTGTAGAGATGTTACAGCAAGGCGGGAAAAATGATTCGTCCCGCTTATCTAACATTAGTTTGCTAACTGGAGTAATAATGGGAATCAGCAACAAGTAAGATCTGTTGCAGCGGCTTTTAGAGTACTACATGTAGCAACTTTGCTCCATGATGATGTCATCGATGAAGCAGATATGAGAAGAGGTAAAGAAACGCTGAATGCTCGTTATGAGAATCGTGTAGCGATTTATGCTGGAGATTTTTGTCTTGACGAGTTGCTATCAACTTCTTTCAACGCATTTATCAGATTTAGAAGGAATTACACTTCCAACCAATGGAATGGCAAGAGTTGTAGAAAGGTGAATTAGCGCAAATGCGTAATCGTTATCGTTATGATTTAGGGCTACAAGAGTATTTTGAAACGAATCGAAGGAAAACAGCCCAATTATTCATGGTTAGCTGTTATATGGGCGCAAAAATTAGGACAAATAGATGATGCTCTTAGAGCAAAGAAAATTGGTCAACAAATTGGGATGGCGTTTCAAATTTTTAGATGATATTTTAGATTATCAAGTGACTTCTCAAGAGTTTGGAAAAACCTGTTTTTAGAAGATGTTGCGCAAGGAATTTATACAGCACCATTAATTTATGCGATGGAAAAAGAGTCTGATAAAATAATTCCTTTACTAGAAAAAGAAACAAGAAATCTCTGAGCAAGAACGATTATTACTAAGAAGATTAGTACAGGATTCTGGAGGCTTGCAAAAAGCACAACAATTAGCCCAGCAATATGCAAGCAAGCGTTATCTCAGATTGAGCATTTACCAGAAAGTGATATGAAGGCAACGTTAACTCAATTAACAAAACAATTATTAGAACGTACTATGTAATTGAGAAATAAATTCTGAGTAAAAAGAATCATTATTAGTTGGATTGTTATCTTAGAATAGCTTTTTAAAAGAGTTATGTAGAGAGTATCCCCGATAAATCGTTCATTTTGATTTGAATTTGCAAAGAATTATGAAAAACATGATATAATAGTACAAACAAAGAGAAAAGGATGGATAAAATGACAATCAAAAATCATTAGCAACAGCAGCTGTTTTATTATCATCAATAGTTGTATTAACTGCATGTGGTGGAGGTTCTAAATCAACGACTTCATCGACTGCAACTACAACAGCAGCAACTACTCAAGCAGCAAAAATCTACTGCTTCAGGAGAATTAAAGACGGTACTTACAAATTAGTATCTGAAACTGACAAACGTGGTTGGCATGTAGAGTTTACAATCTGTAGTTGAAGGCCGGAAAAAAATTACATCTTCAGATTAGTGATAGCTTAAATAAAGATGGCAAACGTAAATCAGAAGATGAAGCTTATGAAAAACAAATGAAAGATAAAGTTAAAGTTGGACTCAGCTGAATACTTCAGAAACTTACAATGTTGGTTTTAGTACAAAAACAAACTCCATCAGATGTTGAAGCAGTTTCTGGAGCAACAAATGCACACACTTCATTTGTAGAATATGCTAATAAATTAATTGAAGCAGCTAAAAAGGTGACACTAAAGAAATTAAAAGTGGCTGCACCTCAAGGCTAATTTAAAATGAAAGTAGGAACCGGGCTTAGGCTCGGTTTTTATATTGAAAAATAGGAGTATTGCTTGAGTTATTGTGAAAAATTTAGTAGACTATTTGAATGGGATTTAAACAATAAGGAGAAATATATGAAAAATCAATAAATGGTTGTTGGTAACAACTCTTACCTTAAGTTCAATTGGCTTAGTGAGTTGTCAGCAAAAGAAAGTTCAAGATGCAGAAGTTGTTTCATCAGCTTCCGTAAAAAAACACCTAGAGAAATTATTAAGTCTCCTGTGACAGATTTCTTATTAGGGAACTGCAGTAGCATTGTCCGTCTATCATCCAAATACTGAAGAATTACTAACTCGTGCTTTTGCATTGGTGAAAGATTTGGAAGCTAGAATTACAGTGAATGCGAGTGGGTCAGAAGTAGATGCGATTAATGAAGCGGCAGGGAGACCATGCGGTAGCAGTCAGTGATGAAGTGTATGATGTCATTACAAGGAATCGCTTATAGTGAAGAATTTAATGGTAGTTTTGATATTACAGTAGGGTCGCTAACAAGTTTATGGAGAATTGGGTTTCAGATGCTAGAAAAACCTTCCCAAAAAGAAATTGACGATGCATTGCCATTAGTGAATTATAAAATGTTGTGTTAAATGATGAAGAAAGAAGTGTCTTTCTAACTCAAAAAGGAATGTTATTAGATTTAGGTGGAATTGCGAAAGGTTATATTGCCGATCAATTATGGAATTTCTTCAAAAAGAAGGTGTAACAACTGCAGTTATTGATTTAGGTGGAAATATTGTCGTAATGGGTGGTTCTCCAGCACGAGATGGTGTAGCGTGGAATGTGGGATTGCAAGATCCGTTGGAAAGTCGTGGGACAACATTAGGAACGATATTAGAAAAGGAAAAAGACCATTGTAACTTCAGGAATTTATGAGATATTTAGAAGTTGACGGGAAGACGTATCATCATATTTTAAATCCAAAAACAGGCTACCCATATGAAAAATGATATTGCAGGAGTTTCAATTATTGTCTCAAGTTCAACACGAGGAGATGCGTTATCAACTTCAATGTTTTCAATCGGCGTAGAAGAAGGGCTGAAATATGTGAATCAAAAAGATGATATAGATGCAGTATTTATGACGAAAGATAAGAAAGTCTATGTATCTAATTCGATTAAGGATACGTTTAAGCTAACGAATCAGCAATATACATGGGAAGGGTCGCGTTAATATGAAAGATATCATTGAATTAGTGGAACTAAGAACGAAAATTGCGAGTGTCATTCCTTTTATAGTTGGATTACTGTATTCGATTTGGACATTTGGGAATTTTAATGTTGTGAATATGGGATTATTTTTCGTTGGAATGCTATGTTTTTGATATGGCAACGACCGTTATGAATAATTTGATGGATTATATTAAAAGCGAAAAACGAGATATATCGACAAGAAGAAAATATTATTGGAACTTCTAGTTTAACTGTAAAAACAAGCTGAGATGATTTTCGGTAGTCTAGTTGGTGTTGCAACGATTATTGGAATTATTTTAGTGTTAAGAACAAATATCATTTTATTATTTGTGGGTGCACTTTGTTTTGTAATAGGAATATTTTATACATTTGGTTCAATTTCCAATTTCAAGAATGCCATTAGGGAAGTGTTGTCTGGAGTGACAATGGATTTGGAATTTTTGGATCGTGATTTTTAAACTCTCCAGAGGCAAGTTTTGCATGGATGGGATTAGAAGAAGGAATGTTGGTCGTTCGATTAGCGATATTAGACCACTTCAAAGTAACACTGCTCTCATTGCCTTTTAGTATGTACGATTGCCAATATTATGTTGAGTAATAATTTATGTGATTTAGAAACAGATATTACGAATCATCGCTATACATTGGTATGTATTATATTGGGAAAACTACTGCGTTGAAATTATATCAAGTCCCTCTATTTCATTAGTTTTGTAGCAATGGTGTTAGCAGTCATATTTCAAATAGCACCAATATTAATGTTAGGAACTCTAGTAGTTGCAATTCCAGTGTATAAAAATAGTCAACTCTTCCTTCAAAAACAAGAGAAACGAACAACATTTGCATTAGCCATTAAGAATATGGTTTATGATTCACGTCGTGCAAATGTTATTATTAGTCATTAGTGTGATATTTTTTCGCTAAAGCTTGACATTTGGTACTAAGAATTTTTATGATTGAATAGATATGATATAGTAGAAGAAAGAGAGTAGTGAAAATATGGCACAAAAGAAAGCAGCGTTGGCATGCAGTGTATGTGGTTCAAGAAACTACACACTTACTTTTGGGGCAAAATAAACGTGTTGAACGTTTAGAGTTAAAAATTCTGTAAGTTTTGCAATAAACAAACACTACATCGAGAAACTAAATAATCGAGGAGGAGCAGCTTCAGAATACGTTTTTAGTAAATGTTGTTAAAGAAAATGAAGAGAGTAACATGGCCAACTGGTAAAGAAGTTAATAAATATACATTAACAGTTGTAATGGCAGTATTACTTGCATTAGATTTTTCACAGTAGTGGATTTCGCAATTTCAAATGCATTTAAATTAATCATTAAATAATTCGCAAGAGTTATAAAATAGTGGTATAATAAAAACAAAGCAAAAAAACCTTCAAAGTGAGAAGGTTTTTGTATGAAAAATATTAGGAGGAATTACGATGAGTAATGCAGCAAAAAGAATGGTATGTATTACATACTTATTCAGGATATGAAAATAAAGTGAAATCAAATATTGAATTACGTATTAGTTCAATGGGAATGGAAGAAAATATTTTTCGAGTAATTGTTCCAGAGGAAGAAGAAGTTGAAGTAAAAGATGGAAAAAGAAAAAGTTACAGTAAGTAAAACTTTCCCAGGTTATGTATTAGTAGAAATGATTATGTCAGACCAAGCATGGTATGTTGTGCGTAACACTCCAGGTGTTACAGGATTTGTAGGATCTCACGGAGCAGGTTCAAAACCATCTCCATTACTACCAGAAGAAGTGGATACATTATTAGGACGCTTTAGGGTGCCAACTCATGCGCCAGTAGATTTACATGCTAAAGTTGGAGATTATGTCATTATCACTGAAGGTGCCTTTGATGGTATGAGTGGTAAAGTGACAGAAATTGATGACGAAAAACACAAAAAGTTAAAGTAACAATCGAAATGTTTGGTCGTGAAACTGTTGCAGAATTAGAATTCTATCAAGTGAAAGAAGATGACTCTTACTAATGCGAGAAAGCTTGTTAGATCGTTTTGTACGATATGCAAAGATTAATACAAGAAGTGATTTAAACTCATCTGCTGTTCCAACAACAAAGAGTCAGTTAGATTTTTTTACAAATGTTGAAACAGGAATTGAAGGAATTAGGCTTTTCGAATATTTCTTTAGATTTAGAAGATGCCTATTTAGTCGCTTGTATTCCAAGTAATTTGCCTAAGGGTAAAACAGCACCAGCCATTGGATTTGTAGCACACGTCGACACTGCAGATTTTAATGCAGAAAATATTCAACCACAGATTCATTCGAATTATGATGGGAAAGATGTGTTGTTGAATTCTGAATTAGGATTGATGATGCGAGTAGAAGAATTTCCTAACTTGAAAAAAATTATATCGGTCAAACTCTTATTACAACAGATGGGACAACATTGTTAGGGAGCAGATGATAAAAGCTGGATTAGTTTCAATATTAGAAGCAGCTATTGATTTGCTAGATCATCCTGAGATTCTCCATGGAGATATATGGGTAGCATTTGGACCAGATGAAGAAATTGGAAAAGGCGCCCATCGATTCAAAGCGGAGAGAATGCCAGTTCAATTTGCCTATACATTAGATAGTGGTGTAGTCGGAAAATTAGAATATGAAACGTTTAATGCCGCAAGAGCGGTGGTAAAAATTAATGGAACAAGTGTTCACCCCGGACAAGCAAAAGATGTTATGGTAAATGCACTTGCAGAAGCAGCTATACTATTTTCCAAATTACCGAATCAAGAAGTTCCTGAAAGAACGAGTGGGTATGAAGGGTTTTATATGCTTGCTAAACAATCAGGAAATATAGGAATGGTAGAAGCAGAATATATTATTCGAGATCATTCTATAGAGAAATTCCAAGAACGTAAGAAAAACTTTTGCGAAAATTGTAGAAGAACAAAAATGCGACTTATGATGTTCCAAGGATTGAATGTCATATTTATGATGAGTACTTTAATATGTATGAAGTGTTAAAAGAAGATATGACTTCAGTCGAAGTAGCAAAAAGAAGCATACCGTCAATGTGGAATCGAACCAGATATTCAGCCTTTTTAGAGGAGGTACAGATGGATGTATTATTACCTTTAAAGGAATTCCAACGCCAAACTTATTTACAGGTGCAGAGAATTTACATGGACAATATGAATTTGTTACATTAGAAAGCATGGAAAAAGCAAAAAGAAGTTGTATTAACGATTATTCAAAATATAGTGAAATAAAAAATAGACCTCAGATGGAAAAAGTCTGAGGTCCTTTCATATATAATTCAGTTGTTCCTAAAAATGTTCCGTAAAGTTAGAATTTAAAGCAATATATTAGCAATATTAGAGTAGCAAAATGTTAATATAGCAACATTCTGAAAACTAAAAATTTAAATAAGATGCCGAAAGCAGGAATTGTAACATATTGATATATCAACGTTTTTAAGACTTTTTGTTCCAAAATTGTTCCATGGGTTACAATGCTTAAAAATTTTATTATTATCAGATTCTTCTAATTCTTTGATAATATGAGCGTATGTTTTTCATCGTGATTGTTGGACTTGAATGTCCTAATCTTTTACTAACAGACATTACTTGCACTCCTTGTGACAGCAAAATGCTAGCATGAGTATGCCTTAAACTGTGGAACCTTATTTTTCGCTCGATTTTTGCCGTTTCTAGAGCTTTTTCGTAAAACTTTATTAACTCCATTACTGCTAATCGTTTTAAACACTCTATCGTCATTTTTCGGCAAATTACAAAGTATATCCATTACATTCTTTGGAATCACTATTGTTCTTTTTGAAGATTCAGTCTTCCCATCCGTAAAATCATTCGTATGATTGTAATCAAAACCTTTTTCGATTTTTGATTGTACAATTTTCAACATCTAAATTATCCCATGTTAAACCAAAACATTCACCTAAACGCATTCCGCTAACCATTGCTAACAATATAATATATTTAGCGATGTATCTTGGATCAAGAGAATTAATAATTACATCGTACAATCTATAGTATTCATCTAGAGATAAAAATTTACTTGCTTCTTCAAATGTATGTTCATTATTTCCTTTGATTTTTGCGTACTCACATGGATTTTTTTAATTAATATATCTGTTCTGACAGCGTGCTTGACAGCTCCAGCTACATATTCGTGGTACTTCATTACGGATTCAGTAGACAATCGTTCTGCCAATTTATTTAAATAGGCTTGGTAATTATCTGGAGTGATATCTTTTAGCATCAGATTGTAATTTTTGCTCTACATATCTAATAACCATGTCAATTCGTTTCAAAACACCAACAGAAACCGTACCATCTTTTATACAATTTCTTCCAAGATTTCATGTAATCAGCTAGATACATTTTTCTCTTTCGTAAAATTCTTACCAAACAATAATTCATTTTCTCGTTTGATGCAGGCGTCTTTTTGCTTCTGCCTTTGTCTTAAAGCCACTTTTTAGATACAGCTTTGTGATTACCGTTATCATAATAATAAACCTTATATGCCCATGTTTTTGCCACGTTTATATACACTTGACATATTTACCATCCTTTCTTTTTATGGTAAAATAGGGCATACCAAATAGCCCTATTTTTAGGGTAATTTTCGTTAAAAGCATCGTGCTACTGTCCGCCAAGATTGAAGCACGGTGTTTTTTTATGTTAATTTTTGTATGCACAATCAAATCTAATGTACTTAATAGCTGTTGAGCGTTTTCTACAGCTTCACGATAAGTTTTTGGAATTGTTTTTGTTGGTTTTTCAATCAGATACACAAAACAACAAGGCATATCAAAGCTATTTAATGTGATTCGTACAGCTAGTGAATTAATTTTAGTAGATGTTGTTCTCTTAGCAGTATTACCACCAGCAATCATACCGGCCGCTCCGAATAATGGTCCCATTAATGCTGTTCCGACAACACCGCCGATTATAGCTTGACCGACACCACCGGAAACGACTACATCGTCGTTTTGAAGCAATTCGTAACTGACTAAATCTTCAAAATGGAATCCATCCAGTTTTCTTTTTACCACCACTTGGTCTTGCACCAGGAACAAGCAAAGACATTCCCACTGTGTATACTGCTAATGTTGCTTTGAATGAGTTTTTAAGAAATCCGCTACTTTTTCTTTCCTGGGATATTAATATCTCGTAACTTGAATTGTTTATTGGCTTTATCAACAGTTACGAATCCTACTTTTGAAATATCATTATTAAACATATCTAACATATTTATTCCTCCTATTTTTTAAAAACACTACAGTCCCAACATATTTTAGTGTGTCATCTTGAGTGACTGTAATATCTTTATATTTTTTATTTAACGATACTAATTTGACGGAATCTGGTGTAATGTATATCTTCTTAAGATATGCATCTCCATTTACGATTACAACACCAATTGTTCCATTTCTAAAAGTCAGTCTCACGCTTAATGAATACATAATCGCCATCATGAAACATTGGATCCATAGAATCTCCATTTTACTTTCAAGCAGAAATCTGTGCCAGTTGGAATCATATCAGCACCAAAAACTGATTGTCTCTACTTGCTCATCATCTAAGTACAATCCAGTACCTGCAGACACGCTTCCGTAAAATTTCACTTCATACCAATCTGATTCTTCTTCTATATAATCATTGAAGCTTACTACTTTATTTTGTTCGTTTAATTGTTCTGTAGCATAGTCGTATACTTTAGTTTGTCTATCAGAATTTAATTGATTATAGATTTCTGTAATATTATCAGAAGATTCTTTATAAGAATCAAATAATTCTTTAGGGAAACTCCCAATGCGCTAGAAGTAAACGTGTATATCTACTTCATCTATTGAACGATTGCCATTCTCGTGATTAGATATTGTGTTTTGTTTTAATCCAGTTAATTCGCTCAACTGTTTTTGTGTTAAACCTTTTCTTTTTCTAATCTTTTTTTAATGGTTTGACCTAAAATATTCATATAAAAGCAACCACCTTTTGTTTTTATAAATACATTATAATAAAAAGAGAAAAAAATAAAAGCAATAAAAATCTCAAAAAGAGATAAAAACTGTTGACAAATATCTCGGGTTGAGATATGATTTTTGTTGTGAGGTCGTTATAGAACTCAAAAACAAGAAAGGAGTAAAAAAACATAAAAAAGAAAGGTGGTGTAACAGTTTGACAAACAAAAAGAAACTACAATCTCTTTTTGAAACCAAAAGACTAATTTGCGTAAAGAACGTTTATCGAGAGAATACACAACTGCTTATATGGCGAATTTAGTAGGATTAGAAAAGAAGACAGTATGAAAAAAGAGAAGCAGGAGAGTTTCCATTTAAAGATTATGAAATGGAAATTATAGCAAAAGAGTTTAATCAATCAGTTGTAGAACTCTTTTTAAGAAATATAATATCTCGGAATGAGAAGTTTTTAGAAGGAGGTTTAGAATATGGAAAAACCAGAGTATCTAGAAAATGAAAGTAAACTAAATAAAAGCCGAAAATATCTTATGTAATCGGCTTTTATAAAAAGGATTGGCTATTCGTTTGGAAGACTTAGCTGCTGATATTTCGAAATTAAAGAAAGAAGTCGCTCTACTTTATCAGGCTCATCAAGTGCCGTTTTTAGAAGAGTTTCTTGAAAAGAAAGACCATTGTTAGTTTGATAACTTCCGTCTAAAAAAACGGCTATTCATAGTATCTAAATTATTTTGGATATTAAGTAGAATTCTCTTAATTTCATTAGTGGTAACTTCTTCAGCAGGAACATCTTCTTCTTTGTCAAAAGTAAATGTTTTAACAGTTTCTTCAATATATGTTTTAGCTTTTGAAGCTTCAGATAAAACATTCTTACCTAAAAATATCATAGTGACAAATATTGATACTTTGAATATCGAAAGGTAAAGGCTCTGAATCCTTTTTGTACAAGAAAAAAATTATAGGTTTTTCAAGAGCCATACGATAACCAACTTCTAAAAAACATTTGGATTTTTCCTCGTTAAATCTGCTACTACTAAATCAGCATTTTTAGAGAATAAAAAAATTTTATCATCAATTTTTATCAGCGTGGAAAAATTTTATCAGCTCTAGTAACCTCGAATTCATTTGACAATGCAGGTTCGATAATATAATCAAATACATCGTCAGCATGAGTTCGTTCATCTGAATTTTCTTTACCAATTATAGAGACTACAAAGCAAGTTTTATCCATATTTACACCTCGTTTTTATTTTTAATTATATCACAATCTACGAGGAAGAATAACAAAAAGAAAAAGGAGGAATCAGAATGGAAAAAGAAACGACAATAAAAAGAAATTTCTAGAATTCAGAAACAAATTTACAAAAAGAGAATGGCACGAATTAAATCAAGCTATTGATGAAAGACTAAAACAAAAAGCCGACCAATTAAAAACTGGACGACTCGGATTTAGTAGCTATCTCAGACAAATTAAAAGATTTATCTAGAAAGGAGGAACACCATGCAGACGTACTATGACGAAAAACAAGAGTGTATAGAGGGTGGTTTCTAACAATATTACAATTTTGGAAGATGAATTAAGAGAAGCACGATCAGAAATTCTAACTGTGCTTAAAAAAGCATAAATTCAATTATGAAGTTTCGGTATACGTATTAGAAGGTTTGATTCCTAAATTGAACAAATCACACAAAATACGAACAGATTACAGTTTTTATAGTTTGGAGGTAAATCATGAAAAAGCTCATTTGTGATTGGTAAAAAGCAAAAATGACTTTTTACTAAAAAAAGGAATAAAAATTCAATCTCCTAAAGTCGTTATCAAAGGGGATGTGATTCAAACAGGCAATATATCAGCAAATGATATTGATAGCACAAAAATTAAAAAACAGACTTCTATTAAGAAAGGAGAATTAAAATGGAGCAAGCAACACTAGATTATTTCGAGCCGATTGTACTTGAGATTGTCAAACGAAATCCGCAAAAGTTTGTGGATCTGATTCAATCTGAACTTACTTATACGCATACACCAGATTGGCTCACGACCAAACAACTTTGCGACAAGATTGGTACTACAGTTAGTACTTGGTCTAAAAAGTGATGTTCGATATCATCCTGTAGTAGTAAATGCACGTAGAACTGATACCGCTCCATATAAGTACAAATCTGACAAGCTTGAAGCGATTCAGAAGATTTGGGATGAGAGGAGGTATCGCCGTGGAAAAAGGCTAAGAGCTTCATCATATTTGTTCTGACGATTACGTTATTTGCTACTTACTTCATGCTATACAACATTTGGATGGACAACAGAGTACTAAAAACAAAGTCAACGATTTAGAAAGTACGATTCGAGTACACGAGATTATAAAACAAACTGGGAAGAATGGGGGTTAAGCATGTATAAATTTCTAGAAACATTGTTATTAACAATTATTTCATCCTTATTTTTACTTGTTTGTATTGGGATTGGTTACTTCTTACTTTTCGTTGTAAGTGATATAGGCAAGACATCTATTGTCGTCATATTGCTATTAATATTTGTATTAATTTTTGAGGTTATATACCACTTATGAGGAGGATAAAAATGACTAGAAAAAGAATATAGAAGAAACAAACGAAAACAATTTCAACAAATGGTTTCTAATCAGATTCGCTCAAGCATTCGCTTATATCGCAATGTTTTCTAGTAATCGAATTTATCTTGTTAGCAATTTTTTGCATTAGCATCACACCAACATTATCAAAAAAATTAGAGATGATTAAAACAGGACAATACGTAGGGAGAGATGATGAAGAAAAGATACAGTAATAAAATTAATCAAACTAACATTAAAGAACTTTGAAGAAACAAACGATGTAGAACATTTGAACGATATTATCCAAATCATTTTGAGTATAAAAAGCCAGCAAGGGCAAGTTGCTGACTAATCAATAATATCTTTCTTATATTATAACACAAAAACGAAAGTAGAGGAATAGAATATGGAAAAACAGAAAAATATGTAGTATTTCGTCATAAAAGAATCAGGAGCTTATTTAGTAGATTATAAAAGTCAAGGTACGTTAGCTTATGAAGCTAATTACACTAGTGATATTAAACGAGTAGCGTTAATCAGTTTTGAAGCTTTTGAAGAACAAAAGAAAACGAATTCAGTTACTTGCTAAAACTATGGGTTGTGAAGTCCTAGTAGTAGAAGCAACGTATAATTTGAAACATTTAAATGGGGAAGACGCAAAAGAAATTGAAAAAGGCACCTACAGTAAACGGAAAAAGCATTTTCGATGTGTTGAGTGAACTTGGACAAAAAAATGGGATTAGACAAGGCAGGAGAGTAAACCATGAGTAAAGAAAAATTGTATTTAAAAAGAAAGTTATTGTTCCAAATGCATATAATCAGCAATACCCAAGAGTCAGAGTAGAACACGATGTGTATCAACAAATCTGTAAAAATTTCTTTGAAACAGGCGAAACGTTAAATTTCGTAACATCCAGACTATTAGAGTTTGCTATTGAACGTGTAGAAATTGGCGAGGAACAAGTAACACCTAAATATAACGGAGGAAAAGGAGGAGTACATCGTGAGTGTGAAAAATCAATAAACTTGAAATCGAGAATGTCAAACGTGTAAAAAGCAGTAGCTATCGAGCCAACGCAAAATGGATTGACGATTCTTGGTGGCAATAATAATCAAGGTAAAACAAGTATTCTGGATTCGATTGCGTGGGCATTAGGCGGTAACAAGTACAAACCAAGCCAAGCTATAAGAGAAGGTTCCATGAATCCACCAAGCTTAAGAGTGGAATTATCCAATGGTTTAATCGTGGAACGTAAAGGTAAGAACTCAGATTTGAAAGTTACGGATCCTAAAGGGATTAAAAGCAGGTCAACAATTATTAGATTCTTTTGTAGAAGAATTTGCATTGAATCTACCAAAAATTCATGGAACAAACAGCTAAAGAAAAAAAGCTAATACGCTACTAAAAAAATCATTGGAGTAGGAGACAAGCTTTTATCAATTAGATACGGAAGAATCCAAGCTATACAACGAACGTAGAGCGATTGGACAGATTGCAGACCAGAAAAAGAAATATGCTGACGAGATGATGCAATATCCAGATGTACCAAATACGCTAATCAGTATCTCAGATTTAATCCATGAGCAACAAGCAATCTTAGCTAAAAATGGAGAGAATGCACGGAAACGACAAAACATCAAGCAAATCGAGCAAGAATTAACAAACTTAGGTTCACGTATTGACCATTTGAAAGAACAGCTAGACGAAGCAACGCAAAGATACAATCAATTGCAGAATGATTTAGGGTTTTGCACATAAAGATGCTGAAACGTTGATAGACGAATCTACTGATGAAATCGAACAAAGCATTGCTAACATCGAAGAAATCAACAGAAAAAGTCAGAGCAAATCTCGATAAAGAAAAAGCCGAAGAAGATGCGAAAGCACAGAAAAAGCTCATTACGATAAATTATCTGGAATGATTGAGGATGTTCGTAAAGAACGTACAGACTTGTTGAATAATGCTGATTTACCATTGCCAGGTCTTAGTGTAGAAGATGGCGAATTAATCTTTGAAGGTCAGAAATGGGATAACATGAGCGGATCTCAACAGTTACGAGTTGCTACTGCTATCGTCCGTAAGTTGAAAACCAGAATGCGGATTTGTTCTGCTAGATAAATTAGAACAAATGGATTTAAACACGTTAACAGAATTTGGACACTGGTTGGAGTCAGAAGGACTACAAGCTATTGCTACTCGAGTATCAAATGGAGCAGAATGTCAAATCATTATTGAAGATGGCTATGTTGTTTCTGATTCAGTGACACCGTTCCAACAAACTGAGCCAATTAAACATGATTGGGCAACAAATTTTTTTAGAGAGAGGAGAAACATATGAATATAACAAGAGGTAAACAAGCAAAAAGCTCAACGAGTAATCATTTACGGTACAGAAGGGATTGGAAAAATCTAGTTTAGCATCACAATTTCCAAATCCATTATTTATTGATACGGAAGGTTCGACTAGCAACATGGATGTAGCACGCATGGATAAAACCAACATCATGGACGATGTTAATGAATCAGATTGCGTTCGTTAAAAGCTAATCCAACAGTATGTGACACGTTAATCGTAGACACAATCGACTGGGCAGAAGCGTTAGCAATCGAATCTGTGTGTTCGTTACATGGAAAGAAAGGTGTAGAAGATTTTTAACTATGGTATCGGCTATACGTATGTACGTGAGGAGTTTGGGCGTTTCTTAAACAAGTTACAAGAAATAGTAGATTTAGGAATCCATGTGGTTCTGACAGCTCATGCTCAGATCCGTAAATTTGAACAACCAGATGAGATGGGAGCTTATGACCGATATGAATTGAAATTAGGTAAAAGACAAGCTCACAGACTGCACCGTTGGTAAAAGAATGGGGAGATATTGTACTCTTCTGCAATTACAAAAACTATTGTGATGAAGAACGAATCGAAAAAGAATAAAAGCTCAAGGTGGACAACGAGTGATGTATACGACTCATACGCCTGCTTGGGATGCTAAGAATAGATTTGGGTTACCAGAAGAACTCCCAATGGAGTATCAAGCCATTGCACACATCTTTAACAAGCAACACAAGCAAGTAGCACCACAACCACAGCCAGTACAAACAGTACAACCAGTAGCAGAGCTCTAAAGCTACAACAGTAGCTCCAACGACTCCAGTTGTGGAGGAAGTGCCAAAGGATCCATTTATCGAGTTATCTACATTAGAGTTGCCAGAAATACTTCCACAAGCATTGAGAGACTTAATGAGACAGAACTCAGTAACAACAGAAGAATTGCAGTTAATGGCATCCAATCGAGGACACTTCCCAATGGGAACGCCTATCGAAAACTTCCCTAAAGAATATTGGGATGTCGTAGTAGCCAACTGGGAAACATCGATGCAAGAAATTAATCAACATAGAACTTTATAGAAAGAAGGAAATTAAATGACACAACAATACAATCAACCAGAACGTGAACTAGGATGGGACGATACTATCCAACAGGATTCAGCAGATTTTATTTTACTTCCAGAAGGATTATACAACTTTGTCGTAAAAAGGATTTGAACGAGGTCGTCATATGCCTAATCCTCAAAAATCCAGGAAAACTACCAGCGTGTAATAAAGCTACAGTCTCTATTGGAGTTACAACTGCAGAAGGAGAAGCAGTATTAAAACATAACTTATTCTTACACAGCTCAACTGAAGGGATGTTATCTGCATTCTTTGGAGCAATTGGACAAAAGAAAAAGGCGAGCCATTAAAAATGAATTGGCAGACTATTATCGGATCTCGTGGTGTTTGTAAGGTAGGCATGCGAACTTATAACGGAAATCAATATAACGAAGTAAAAAGCTATATTATATCCAGAAGATGTAGACCAAACTAAAGTTTTAAATGGACAACAAGTGCAACAATCATATCAAAACACAATCGCAATACAATCACCAACAAGGTGCATGGAATAACGGAACTGCATTCTAGGAGGTAAACGAATGGAGTTACGACCATATCAACAAGAAGCTCGTGAGTCCGTTCAGAAAAGAATGGGACGAAGGGCGAAAAGAAAAACATTATTAGTATTACCAACAGGATGTGGGAAAAAACTATCGTGTTTTTCGAAAGTAATTGAAGATAGAGTGAAGCTAGGCGAGCGAGTGCTTGTCCTAGCTCATCGCTCAGAACTATTAGACCAAGCGAGTGATAAACTATACAAATCAACAGGATTAAGAACATCGCTAGAAAAAGCAGAATCCACAAGTTTAGGTAGTTGGAATCGTGTAGTAGTCGGATCTGTTCAAACACTACAACAGCCAAAAACGCCTAGCCAAATTTGATAAACATCATTTTGATTCAATCGTAGTGATGAAGCCCATCACTGTATTTCAAATGGCTATCAACGAGTATTGGAACATTTCGATGATGCAAACGTGTTAGGAGTAACTGCTACTCCAGACCGTGGAGACATGCGTAATTTAGGAACATATTTTTGATTCATTGGCTTATGAATACACGCTACCTAAAGCAATTAAGGAAGGGTATTTAAGCCCAATTAAAAGCTTTGACGATTCCAATTGATTTGGATTTATCAAGCGTGATGATGCAAAGTGGAGATTTTTAAAGCAAGTGATGTCGATAATGCATTAGATCCGTATCTAGATAAGATAGCAGACGAGATGCTGAATCATTGTTTAGATAAGAAAACAGTCGTGTTTCTACCATTAGTAAAAACATCGCAAAAATTCAAAGATATTTTTAAATAGCAAAAGGATTTAAAGCGGCCGAAGTCAATGGAGAATCTAAAGACCGTGCTGAAAAATCTTAGAAGACTTTGATAAAGGTAAATACAATGTGCTTTGCAATTCTATGTTACTTACAGAAGGATGGGACTGCCCAACGGTTAACTGTGTGAGTGGTGTTACGCCCAACTAAAAGTACGTGCGTTATATTCTCAAATGGTGGGGCGTGGAACACGACTAGCTGAAGGTAAAGACCACTTGCTACTGCTAGATTTCTTGTGGCATACCGAACGACACGAGCTGTGCGAGACCTGCTCACTTAATCGCTGAGAACGATGAAGTAGCTAAGAAAAATGATTGAAACAACTGAAGCTAATATCAATGTAGCATTAGATTTGGAAGATTTAGAAGAACAGGCAAAAAGAAGATGTAACAGCTCAACGTGAACAAGCTTTAGCAGAACAATTAAGCTCAAATGCGTAAAACGACAACGTAAACTTGTAGATCCATTACAGTTTGAAATGAGTATTCATGGAGAAGACTTAACGAGCTATGTACCGTCATTTGGATGGGAAATGAGTCCTCCAAGCAAGAAGCAAGTAGAAACGTTAGAAAAATTAGGGTATCTTACCAGACGAGATTGACAATGCTGGTAAAAGCTCAAATGTTACTAGACAGATTATCAAAACGCCAACGTGAAGGTTTAACAACACCAAAACAAATTCGTTTATTGGAACGTTATGGCTTCAAGAACGTTGGGATGTGGCAGTTTGAGAATGCATCTAAACTAATCAATCATGTGCGGCCAGTGGCTGGAGAGTACCAAATGGAATCGATGTGAATACTTACGTGGGGGTGTAGCAATTGGAAGACAATAATTTATTAGAATTATTAAGCTACATTCCACCAGATTCACTATCATATACAGAATGGATAAAACGTGGGAATGGCGTTGAAGCACGAAGGTTATACAGCTAGTGATTGGGATTCGTGGTCGAGAATGATGCAAGATATCATTCTGGAGAATGCTATACCAAATGGGATTCATTCCAAGGAACAAGCTCCCCAGTGACTGGCGGAACTATTTTTCATCTTGCAGTTGAAAAACGGCTTTGTTCCAACTACTATGCATGATGATGGTAGAGGTGCATTAGATTGGGATGCTTCTATCAAATACGACAATGATTACCAATTATTAGACAAATCATATATCGATGGTAAAAGAAATCCATGAGCCTAAACATTGGAATCCAGTACAAGAAATCGTCAAATACTTAGATACGTTGTTCGAATCAGACGATATAGTCGCTTACGCAACAGAAAGCTATGCAAAAACAAACGAAGCTACTGGAGAAGTGGAAAAATACTTACCTGCCAAAGGTGCGTATGACAGGACTGCTGGAGAGTTAATCGACAAGTTATTGCGTTGCGATGGGAAAAATCAATGAAGTCTTAGGAGATTATAACGAACAGGCTGGAGCGTGGGTACGTTTTAATCCCATGGATGGAAAAAGGCGTTAAGAACGAAAACGTTGCTCAGTTTCGATATGCATTAGTAGAATCGGACAACATGGATCTCGAACAGCAAAACGCAATCGTTCGTGAGTTAGAACTGCCAATCGCAACATTAGTCTATAGTGGTTCCAAATCGATTCATGCAGTTGTCAGAATCGAAGCAACGAACAAAGAAGAATACAAAAAGAGAGTCGATTATTTATATAAGATTTGTAAGAAAAATGGGCTTAACGTAGACGAACAAAAACAAGAAATCCCAGCCGATTAAGTCGACTACCTGGATTTATGCGTGGAGATAAGAAGCAATTCATTATCGACACTAACATTGGAAAAAAACATCATGGGATGAATGGTATCAACATATCGAGGATTTAAACGATGAATTGCCAGATCCAGAAAGCTTAATCGATTTCTGGGAAGACATGCCACCACTTGCTCCAGAATTGATTAAAGGAGTATTAAGACAAGGACACAAGATGTTGATTGCTGGTCCATCTAAAGCTGGGAAGTCATTTGCATTAATCAACATGTCGATAGCAATCGCAGAAGGTCATCATTGGTTCGGTTGGGAATGTACGCAAGGCAAAAGTCTTGTATGTCAATCTGGAATTAGATAGAGCATCGTTAGCGCATCGTTTCCGTGATGTATATAAAGCGATGGGTATCGAAGCTAGAAATATTTCCAATATCGATATCTGGAACTTACGTGGTAAGACTGTTCCGATGGATAAACTAGCACCTAAATTAATCAGACGAGCGTATAAGAAAGGCTATATTGCTGTTATTATCGACCCAATTTATAAAGTACTAACTGGAGACGAGAACAGTGCAGACCAGATGGCACACTTTACCAATCAATTTGATAAAGTCGCTACCGAATTAGGCTCAAGCGTAATCTACTGCCACCACCACTCTAAAGGGTCGCAAAGGTGGTAAGAAGTCGATGGATAGAGCGAGTGGTTCTGGAGTATTTGCTCGAGATCCAGATGCATTAATCGACTTAGTTGAATTGGAATTGACAGACGAGATTCGCAAACAACAAATTAACAGCATGACAGCCAAAATCTATCAAGATGCTATTAACAAGATGAATAGACCATACATGGAACAATTCGTGAGGCTTAGACGATTTACAAAGCTCGTTCCAAATGAGAAAATCATTTCGAGCGTGCAGTAACAAATGTAAAAGAAAGAATAACAGTCAATGATGCAGTAACTGCTCAGACTGCCAGAATCGAGAACAACACAGCTTGGCGTGTTGATGGTACATTACGTGAGTTTGCTAAATTCAAATCAAAAAGACATCTGGTTTAGTTATCCAACGCATACAGTAGATGAATCTGGTGTATTAGCAGATATTCAGCTAGATGATAATACTCCAAGTTGGAAGAAGAATTTTGAAAAGAATGGTAAAAACAAAGTTCAGCACAGCGAGATAGAAAAGTAGCTTTTTGAAACAGCTTATTCTGCTCTAAATGATGGAATACAACCAGTCACTCAAGAAGACATGTGCGAGTATTTAGGAATTTCTTCACGAACTTTCAAGCGAAGATTAGAAGAAATTGATGGTTATAAATTGGATGGAAACTTAGTTATTGAAGAATCATAAATCGGAAAAATCCTATTTTTTGACAGGACAAATTCGAGCACGACGACTGTGGCAGACATGACAAAGCATCGAATTTGTCTGTCTACCAATCGGAAAAATCCTAAACGAAATTTTAAAAATGACATGACAAATTCGAGCAAAAAATTCGAATTTGTCACTGGACAAACACTGAAGAACACTATTCGTGTTCTAAGTAGTGTCTGTCACAGAGTCAAGTGTAGGGTCAGTCAAGCTGGCATTAGACTAGCCAGCTTGTCCTGCCCTACCTACACTTGACAAACGCCGAATGGAATTGGAAGGAAATTAATTAAAAAAATAGTGAGTTTATTCACAAATGGAATTGAGGTGTTACACTGATTGAGTTTTTATTCCAATGGAGAAAAATACCGACAACGACTCATCAACAAAAACAAGTAACGTGCCGAAATGGTAAGCCACACTTTTACGAGCCACCAAAAGCTAATTGAAGCTAGGGCAAAATACATGCATACTTGTCACAGTTTGCTCCTCAAGAGAAAAATCCAAGGTGCAATTCGATTAACTGTGAAATGGATTTTCCCGATGATTAAAGGAAGCTACAACGGACAGTACAAGACTACTAAACCAGATACAGATAATCTGCAGAAGCTATTAAAAGATTGTATGACTGAGTTGGGCTATTGGGTAGATGATGCGTTGGTAGCATCTGAAATTGTAGAAAAATTCTGGGGCAAGACTACTGGTATTTATGTACGTGTGGAGGAATTAGCATGAGCTTAGATTATAGAGAGTTCTATAACGATGTAGTGGACTGGATTTATCAATCTCAAGAAGTGGAAAGACTAAAAAGGATTCGGTACAGAAGAATATATGGATTGGATCGTACAGTCAGTAGTGCAAATATGCGAAAAAAATACCATGATGATAAATTTGTACAAAAACAAATGCGGATGTTATGGCAACACATTGATGATGCTGTTAGAAAACAAACAGGAAGTGAGTAAATGGAGAGTAATTTTTGGAAAATGTGATATTGGATCTTGTCATACTTATGAAAAATATCGAGATTGTAGAAATTGATGGTAAGAAACGAGTGAAAAGAAAAAGAGATGGCAAGCTGATGCATTCTAGCAAAGAGGGTTAGCCATGTTAATACTAAACGCAAAAATTCGAAGACAACGTAACAATCATTTTAAATCCTAACCATATTGTCATGATAAAAAGATTATGGCGATGGAGCAGTGATTAGTACAACACTAAATTCCAGAACAGGAATTTTACATGTAAAAGAATCGAAAGAAGAAGTATTAAGAATGATACAAGAGGAGATGCTTTATGACGATGAATTTTAGAGAAATAACAGATTATATGTATCAAATTTACGAAAAGAGAAAATGCAGACTATGGCGATAGCTTCAGCAAGACTTACGATGAATTTGGCTTAACTGCATCAACAATTCGTATTAATGATAAAACAGAACGATTCAAGAAATTGATTAAGCAAGATGCACAAGTGCAAGATGAGTCAATTAAGGATACGTTATTGGATCTGGCGAATTATGCTGTGCTGACTCTAATGGAGATGTCGAAGCATGAAACTCACTAAGAAACAATTGAAAAAGAGAGTTACTACAAAACGTGATTACGATTATGAGGTGGCAGTTACTGGAATAGTGTTAAAAACAGTTATCTCAGCATTTAGTAAGGTACTGCATGATGATTACGGATTTGGTAAGAAACGACTCGATACAATTAAGCAGAAAGTCGATTTTCAATTAGAATGCATGGCTAAAAGAATATGTAAGATATCAAAGATATTCTTGATATGGTAGAAGAAGAAACTGGATTCAATTGGTTTGAAGATGAGGTGGCGTAATGATTGATTTAAAAGATAAAGAATTGAAAACGTGCAGTAGGGAATGAAATTTCGAATGATACGGTTGAGTACGGGTATGACTTTAGAAGAATTTGGCAAAATGTTTGGAGCTAGTAAAAAAGCAATGTTAGGTCATGGGAGAGAGGCAACACCTACCGTGTCCTAACAGACTAAAAAGAAATTGCAGAATTTGCAGGGATAACCGTGCAGTATTTATTGGAGGGTAGAAGAATGCACAATAAAAGAATTAGACAGCTATTCCTAGAACATGTTCAAGAATTGGCTGGTGTCGATTCGTTACAAATTTATGTTCATATCCCTAAACTTTTTACGAGTTTGAATTTGTAGAATACGATTGTAAAAACTTTTATGTCGAGTGATAGGTAGTTTTATATTGCCGTTTGCATCAATGAAAAAGATAGTCAATTATATTCAATTTTTGCGAAGGTCCATGGATAATGGTTGAGTTGACAGAAGAAACCAAAGAAATGCGAAAACATAATGAAAAACTGGTTAGTAGATTATGTAAAAAGGAATGGAGAAAAATAATGGAATTTGGACAACAATTAAAAGAGATTCGTAAAGAAATATGAGCCAAGCGGAATTTGCAGAATTTATAGACGTGAGTGAAGCAACTATTTGCAATTGGGGAAAAAGGAAATTCACTCAAATAGAACAGAGAATAAAACTTTTAAAAAGAGAAAAATTAGGGATTGATTTTTCTGATTTAACAAAAGGAGTTAATAATTTTTATCATTTGAAAACAATATTAAAACAAATGCCTCAGGAATCAGTACTGAAAAATATTCGAATCGAGACAACTAGAAGATTTAGTAGATGGATTGAAATGGGCGATTGTAACAGGTCATACTAAAAGATGAGATGATGTATATCGGTTTAATTACAATGGGGTTGATGGAACGTTGTTTTATGCACGGTTTTGAGTTTGAAGCTTGTCGGCAATGGCAATGAAACAGTGGATTAAGGAGGAACAGTAAAATGAGTATAGTTACAAGACTAGAAAATGAAATTAAAAGGGATTAGAAAACAGAAAAATAGAATTACTGAAAGAGTTGGAAGTTGAGAAACAGAAAGAAGTAAAAACATCTCTTTAAAACACGGCGATAAATATTTTTATTGACCGACGCTGGAAATATTGTAGATGGCTTTGTGGCAAAGTTATGCCTTTTGACCATGATGCTTTGTCACAAGGAAATGTATTTAAATTTGAACAAGAAGCAAAAAGAACGTGACAGACGTGCGTTGTTAACACAGTTTAGACAATTTAGGGATAAATGCAACGGAGATTGGAAACCAGAATTGGATAAAATTAAATATTATATCTGCTTAAAGTGTGAAAGTCTTAGATTGTCTGTTTCTTCTAGTATGTATTGGAACTCTTTCAACATGTTTGGTTATTTCGAAAACAAAACAAGATTGTGAATATGCATTAGAGTTGTTCGGCAACGAGATTAAACGATTGTGGGTGGAGGAATGATGGAACACGGACAAAAATACTATTTCATCTATCCGGACGGGGACGTAATGGAGTGCTATATGGCGTAATAATAACGTGGATAATGGAATATACAATCAGAATAATGTGTTTGGAACACGACAAGAAGCTATAGTTAGAAAGTGAGCGTCGTGCTTTGATAGCAAAAAGTACACCGCTTTTAGAGATAAGTGTAACGCTAGTGAAAACAGTTGGATTGGCAGAAATTCAATCAAGAAAAATATTTCATTAGTTATGATGCATCTAGTGGAGATTTTGTTGTGTCTAGTAACCGTATCACAAATGATTTAAACCTGTTCGGTTATTTTGCAAACTATAGTGGTGCAGAAGCAGCGATTTTTGCAGTTCGGCGGGAAGATTAAACGATTAATTTTGGAGGTGGCATAAATGCCTAACTGGTGTAGTGGATGGATGAAAAATCCGAGGTAAAAACAAGATATTTTAGATTTTTTTAAAAATGAAGTTGCTATAGTGACTTGTGATGACTTTTTATAAGCAAACAATAAGTGAAGCTGTTTTTGAAAATGATGAGTATGAATTTGCATATTCTCTTAAAAAGCGAAAAATCAAAAATGGTATTTAAGAAATAGTTATCGTTTCTTTTTTTGAAGATAAAGAGATTTATTTTGAAGATGACGAACAAGAAATTTTTCTATCTTAACCTAGAAAATACAGCAAGCGTGGTGTATAGACGTCAATGAACTGTTAACTAGTCATAGCAAAAAAACTACAATATTGATTTTAATATCTATGCAAGTGAAAAAGGGAATGCAGTTTGAACAGTACGTTACGATTGTTGACAGGGAAAGTAATACGAGATGACACAATCAAAATATGATGATTTTGAATTTGAAACAATTAACCCTAGTCTAGGAGGATGAACAATGATTAATATAAATGATGTAGATTGTAAATTTTTAGTGGATACTAATAAGGGTTCTTACGTATTAACGAGATTGATTAGAGCAAATGGGATAGCATGACAAACGAAGAAAGAAGTCACTATTGGACTACTAAACAATATACCATTCGTTTAAACGCCAGTGCGTTGTTATACAGAAGTGTACGATAGAATCGAAGATAATTATTATGACGATGCATTGTATGAACGATTATGGGCAGATACACCCGCTCCGTTTGGTTAAGATGTTGCAATTAATATTAGATGAAATTAGTACGTTTCCTTCAGCAGTTGTGCTAAAAACGAGATGAACGTATTGACCCCAGAAAAATGTGGAGGATGAGGAATGAATAAAGTAAAAGTGTACACAAAGAAGAATTGTCCAGTGCATAATGACATACATGGATGCATTGAATATCGAGTATGAAACAATTGATGTAGCTGATAACGAGGAAGCAAGAGGTATGTTAAGTCGTTAGGATTTCAAACATTACCAGTTGTTGTAGCAGAGAGTGGCGAAGCATGGTTTGGTTTCAGACCAGAAAATATTGATTTGTTAAAGTAGGTGATGCGATGACATTAAGTAGACGACAATTAGCTTACTTTTGAAGAATTGTTTGCAGATTATCATAACTACCAGAAAAAGATTAATTTAAGAAAAAGCTGAGTTGTCTATTCGAGAATTAGATGAGAATGTTGGTGGCGGTAGAGTCGAGACATTATGGGCAAGCCAGTCGAGAATCTAGCTATAAAATATATGACTGATAAGAAATTAATATTTCTTCAAAAATATTTATGAATCAATTGAAAAACATTAAATAGTTTAGATGACAAACACAAGAGAGATTGTTACTGCTCGATATTTTGAAAATGATGGGCTGTTAACATGGTCTCAGATTGCTCAAGAATATCATTATGCATCATCTCAAATGTATAGAATTAGATATCGTGTATTAGAGATGTTTGCTAATTTTATGTTGGATTATGCAACACAATCGAAACATGAGAATTTAACGTGTAGAATTCCCACAAAAACTGCTATTTTTATAGTATAGAAATTGTGCGATAAGACAGATTTTTGGTCTCCTTTCCTTGTTTTTGCTGTCTTATCAAACTGGAGAGTCTTCTTAATGAGGCTCTTTTTATTTTATTGGAGGTGGTGGAAAATGAACGAGAGACAAAATATTTCGCTGATGAGTACATCATCAGTAAAAACGCTACACAATCAGCGATTGTAGCAGGATATTCTGAGAAAACAGCATACAGTATAGGACAAAGATTGTTGAAAAATGTTGAGATTTCCAGAATACATAAAGAAACGTACTGAAGAACTATTTGATGAACGCTCAATGACGATTGCTGGAGCTTTAGCAATCTCTGCTAGTATAGCTCGTGGAGATGTTCAGAAGGGTTATTCAAAAACTGTAAAAACTGATGATGGAGATGAAATCACGGAAACTACTTATGAATTTACTCCCATCTATAGAAGAACGACAGCGTTCGGTGGACCATATTCTGAAAGTTAATAGGTGCTTATTTAGAACGAAAAGAAATCGAATTAAGCTGGTGCGGTGGTGTTTAGCAATGAGTCAGAAATACCAGATTAAGCCAAGCGATACTGTCATCGACTTACCAAGTACAGTCGGATCTGGTTATGGTGCTTTTTGGAAATCAAGAAATTTCTATCGTGTTGTCAAAGGCTCACGTGGTTCTAAGAAGTCGAAGACTATTGCATTAAATTTTATTGTTTCGATTACTAAAATATCCATGGTCAAATTTGCTTGTTGTTCGTAGGGTATTCTAATACAAATAAACAATCAACTTATACTGATTTTAAATGGGCAGTTAACAGACTGAAAGTAGCTCATAAGTTTAAATTCAATGAGTCGTTACCAGAGATTACAGTAATTGATACTGGACAAAAGATATTGTTTCGAGGACTTGATGACGAGTTGAAAATCACATCGATTACAGTTGATATTGGTTCGTTGTGTTGGGCGTGGTTTTGAGGAATGTTACCAAGTCGAAACTGAAGATAAATTTAGTACAGTTGTAGAATCGATTCGTGGTAGCATCGATGCACCAGACTTCTTCAAACAAGTAACTGTCAGCTTTAACCCATGGAACGAACGCCACTGGCTTAAACGTGTATTCTTTGATGAAGAAACAAGGCGTGATACATTTGCAATCACGACTACATTCCGATGCAATGAGTGGCTAGATGAAGTCGATATCAAACGATATGAAGATTTGTATAGTACAAATCAAGGCGTGCCAGAATCGTATGTGATGGCGAATGGGGCGTAGCAGAAGGACTCTATTTACGAGAACGTAACAGTTAAGAATTTTTAACAAAGACGAGTTACTGGAAACAGGACGATATGAATTAGCAATCGGACTCGACTTTGGTTTTACTCACGATCCGACAGCATTATGTTGTTCATTGATTGATGAAGCGAATAAAGAGATTTATGTATTTGATGAAGGCTATAAGATTGGTTTGATTACTAAACAAGTAGCTGAGTTAATCCAGTCAAAAAGGCTATGCTAAGTCAACAATCATTGCAGATAGTGCAGAGCCAAGACTGATTCAAGAATTAAGAACAGAGTACGGTATAAGTCGTATTAAAGAGAGTCGTAAAGGTAAAGATAGCATTATGGCAGGGAGTATCCAAGTTACAAAGGATACTCTATTTTTGCATCATCAAGTTGCAATAACATCATGGATGAGTTTTACAGTTATTGCTATCAACAGGATAAAGAAGGTAACTGGTTAAAATAAGCCAGAAGATAAAAACAATCACTTGATGGATGCTTTACGTTACAGTCTTCAATGCATTTGAATCTGGTAAGGCAATCGTTAAGAGTAAATCACTTTTAGGAATAAGATAGGAGGTAAACAATGACAATCACATTAGATAAAGAATTGATGGCAGATGGTATTCCAACTCCAGAAATATTAGAATACTGCATCAAACAGCATCAAGGAACATTAGCTAGATTAAATAAACTATCAGATTATTACGATGGGAAACAAGATATTTCAAATCGTACATTTGGAAATCAAACATTCCTAATCATAAAATCGTAGCCAATCATGCAAAAGTATATTGTAGATATTGCCACTGGTTTCTTGGTAGGAAATCAATGCATATTCTGGTTCTCAAGTCGACTAAGATTTTAGATGAGTATAGTCGAATGGATATTATCAGTCACGATACAGAGTTAGAGAGAAGACTTATCTGTATTTGGAATTGGATACGAGCTAATGTACTTAGCTCCAGTAGATGAGGGCGATACAGAGATTAGAATCAAGTCGATAGACCCACGAGGTATATTCGTTGTTACAGATGATACTGTCGATAAGAATCCGTTATTTGGAGTACATTACCAACAACGATTCAAACTTGATGGCTCATTGAGTTATTACTAATCAATGTATACACCGAAGATAAGATTTTTACGTATCACGCTAAAAGGATTATCAAAAGGACAGATGACATTATTTGAAGAATCTGAGCATTATTTTGGTGCAGTGCCTGTCGTGGAGTATCGTAACAACGAAGAACGACAAGGTGATTTTGAACAACAAATATCGCAGTTTGATGCATATAATCTGTTGCAGTCGGATCGTATCAATGAGAGTGAGCAACGAGTAAACTCGATTCTATTTATTAAAGGATTTACATTAGGTGAAGACAATCTAACTCATGATTCAATTATTGAAACGACCGAAAAAGATAGCGACTTAAAATGGTTGATTAAAGAAATCAAAAGAAGCTGATAACGAAGTTTTAAAGAAAAGCATTGCTAGACGATATCCATAAATTCAGCTACATTCCATCGATGACGGATGAGAATTTCGCTGGAAACGTATCTGGGGAAGCGATGAAATATAAGTTATTTGGTTTTGTTACAGCTATTAAGTATTAAGACTCGTTATATGAGCAAATCATTGCGTAAACGATTAGAATTGATGCGTAATATCTTAAATACGAAAGGTTCTAACATCGATATTTCAGATGTAAAGATTACGTTTAAACCAAATCTACCAATCAATACGAACGATTTAGCAAGTATCATTAATCAGCTAAAAGGTATCTTACCACTTGAAACATTAATCGGTTGGTTACCAGATATTGATGATCCGGCTGAACAATTGCAGAAGCTTGAAGAAGAACAAGCAAGTCGATTCAGAATCAACAGCAAGCGTTGAGGCAATGGAACACTACCGAAGTTTGATGAGGTAGCTGAAGATGAAGAGAGGATAACGAAAAACGACTACTGGAAGAAACGTGCTATTCGTGATTCAGTAAAGATGTTCTTAAATGCTGAAGAAACTGAAAAGCTTATCGATGGTGCTTATGATTATGCTAAGAATTTGTTAACAAACGAGATTCTAGCGTTAGTCAAAGCGAGCTAAAATGAAAAACAGGTTACGACATCGAAAAGGTTATTAAACTTTTAAAAGAAGAAGTACCAACGAGCGAATTAATCCTTTTTGAATCAAATGGTAAAGACTACCAAAGATAAAAAGACCAAGAAGCATTTGCGAAAAAGCATTGGACTTGCTTTATGATTCAGTTTCGTATTAGCCGATTGGATGTTTTTCATACTAAAAGCTTTAATACTTGCTAAAAAAAGTGGGAGAACAACAAGAGAAGCTAAGCACGAAACTATTTAAGCAGATTATTACTGACACTCATAAAGAGGAACGTGGTAATTTGCTTGAGATTCGTGAAGAAAAAGCTACCAGAGCCAGTAATGCTTGACGAGAACAACAATCCTAAGAAGCTGATTAAGCTTACAGAAGATGTGGAAGTCAAGCCACCGAAAGGAAGCAAAGTGATTACTCCTAAAATCATCGATACTAAAGAAGTTGATAAAAGCTCAAGTCGATACATTACTTAAGAGTAGCTGGCATGGAGATAATTATTCTAGTCGGATCTGGAAAGATACGGATCAGCTTGCTAAGAAGTTGCAACAGTTGTTTACTGTAGAGTCTATGACTGGTATGGCAGAGTTGGATATGGCAAGAGAAATCGAGCAATATATGCATGATGCGTTTATGCTCAACAAGAATATTGCAAGACGATTAATCCGTACTGAAAGCTAACAGGTTTCATACTCAAGCCAAGATACAACAATGGGAGAAGATGGGACTTAAGCACGTGAAGTACGTTGCAGTACTTGATAATCGTACATCTGATACTTGCGAACATTTAAACGGTTTGATATTTTCATTAGATGAGCTAGAAACAGGTGTGAATTGTCCACCAATGCACCCCTGGTGTAGGGTCAATTATTCAAAGCTTATTTTGGTCAAGTGATAGAATTTAACACGACTGACGACCCAATAAGAGAAGTGATGGGAAGTATGTTTGAAAGTCATCCAGAAGAAACGGAAAAAGTACTGGATGAACTAAAGAAGTATGGGTATAGAAGTGTTCTTTACGGATAATGAAAAACTTTCTTATTCTACAGGGGTCTGCTCAGTCCGGTTATTCAGGACATATTACTGTTAATAAAAAAACGCTAGTTATTCTGCATTAATGCATGAAAGACAACACGCTTTAGATGATATTGCTAATGGGTATCCAGGTTTTGGATATTATTATGATAATAAAGATTTACGTTGGAAGATGGAAAAAGAAGCTATCGTATTGAATTGGATATATATAGCGTTATAATGTAGGTAGTAAATATATAAAAAGATTAAAACGTTTGATGAAGAAAGAGTATAACAAAATTTATGAAATAGGAGATGAAGAACAATGAAAAACTCACAATGATTAAAAATGTAAATTAATAGCAACAGTTTTAAAAAGTGATTTAACTCCAGAAGAAAAAAAGCTGAAAAATTATCTATCTTAAAAGATGATTATGAATTTGAGACTTTTTAGCAAAAATGACATTTCATGATTTGTATATAGCTCTATTAGACCATTTAGGCATTGAAGAATATAAAGGGGATAACGTACAGAATCAAACACATAGCTCGTGTGTTTTAATGCAGAAAGGAAAAATTCTATGGCGAAAGATGATTATCACGTTATTTTGTATCAAATTTTATCTTATTTATACCAAAGTTTGAAATTAGGGCAAAATATCGACCCTCAAAATGTTGATGCGTGACGGTAAAAATGTTTCAAATTAATCAACGATATTATGAGTTTTATTATGGAGTCAATCTTATTAGAAGGTTATGTTTTCTGGTATTCAAATAGAAGAAACAATGTCTGGTAAATATGTGATTGGTTTGGAACATATGTATATTACACCTAAAGGCATTGAGTATTTGATGGATAATTCATTTATAAAAAGCACAACGATTTGCAAAAAGAATTGAAGGAGATGACTCCTTTTTATATAAGCACTTAACAATAGTTAGGTGCTTTTTATACTCAAAATATGTAAATAAACTAAGACGATTTTTCTAGAGAATCGTCTTTTTGTTTTTGTCCAAACTTTGACGACACAAAAAGCTAAGCAAACTATAGTCTGGAAAAGACTTTAAAAACGGAGGTTTTGATGGATAAAGAAGAAATCCAAAATGTCGAAACGGTAGTGGAAGAAGTGGCAACTGCAGAGCCAACTCCAGCACCTTTTACCAAAAGATGAAAAGGAAATATACCGATGCTGACGTCAACGAAATCATCGATAAGAATTTAGCTAAGTGGAAAGCAACGCAAGAGAAAGAACAAAGCGAAGCGAAGAAAACTAGCGAAGATGAGTGCTGATGAAAAAATCGAATACGAGAATCAACAGCTTAAAAATGAGATTGCTGAGTTAAAAACGAACTCAAGCGTTGAATGAGATGAGTAAAAAGTAGCTCGTGGGCTTTTTAGCAGAGGAACAAATTACGGTGTCAGATGCGTTATTGGCTCGTTTAATTGATGAAGATGCAGAAGTGACTAAAGCGACTGTGTCGGACTTTATCAAGATGTACCAAAGCAGATTTAGAAACGGCAGTTAATGCTCGATTGAACAAATCAGCTAAAGTACCAAGAACGCAAAAGCAATGTAGTAGAAACGCCTAAATGGCAGAGAGATTTTTTTAAAGTAGAAGGGAAGAATTAACATATGACATATCAAGATTTAAACACAGCAACTTCTCGTGATAAGTTTTTAGGGATTATCGAGAAAGTTTTAGAAGTACACACTTATTCAGCACCATTAGTTTTATCAAATGATGCAATTGTTATGGAAGGTCGTAACTTTACAGTAACAAAATCAGACTTAGCGAAATTACAAGATTACAACCGTAACGGTGGTAACCAATATGATTACGCTAAAACAGAAGAAAAACTTACAGCTTAGACCAAGAAAAATACTGGGGACGAGTTGTGGACTTACTAGATGAACGTGATTCTAATGGTCAAGTAAAACATCGATTATGTAGTAGCTCGTCAATCAGCTGAGGTGAGTTGTCCATATTTAGATAAATTACGTTTTGATGCGGCCTTAGGTAATGTTAGTGCAAAATGTAGATTATACAGAAGCATCTCCATACGATAACGTATTAGATGTATCAGTAAAATTAGATGAATTAGGCGTAGAAAAGAACGTTTATTATTTGTTACACCTAAGTTTTTACAAAGGGATTAAAAAGAAATCGTTAAATTACCTCAAGGGGATGCTAATAAAGCTATTGTTTCTAAAGGTTATGTAGGAGAATTAGATGGATTCTCAGTTATCAAAGTACCATCTAAATTGTTACCAGGAGTACAAGCATTAGCTACAGCTCCAGGCGTAGTAGTATCTCCATTACAAGTTAATGAAACTAAACACCAATAACAACGTTCCAGGATTATTTGGAGAATTAGTAGAACAATTACTTTATACTGGTGCATTCGTGTTCGATTTTTGACCAAAAATACATCATTTCAATTGCATCTGCTAAAACCAGAATCTAAACCAGAAGCACAAGGAAAAGTTAAAGACCGTCAACCAGCTAAATTTGTAGCGGGTAAAAGCTTATAAAGTAGACGATAAAGTAACTCACGGTGGTAAAGTTTATAAAGCGTTGAAAGCTAATACTGAGCAACTGCACCAGATGCTGACTCTACAAACTGGTCTGCTGTATGAGGGTTGATAACGTATGAATGAACAGTTAAGAAATCTAAAGTTATTACTTGCTATTGATGCTGAAGACGAAGAACAAGACGAGTTGCTAGAGCTATATTTGAATCAAGCAATGGACGAGATTCTAAGTTTTTGCAATCGCACGGATCTGGTCGGTGGTATGCAATACATTATTCTGGATCTGGCTGTCATTCGATTCAACAGAGCAGGAACTGAAGGAGAGACATCTGCACTGAGGGCGGGGTGTCTCAATCTTTATTACTGGATTACCAGAAAATATCCAACAAAGATTGGCTCGTTTTGTGGTTGCTCCTAAAGCGAGGGTGGTGCCATTCCGATGATGCGATTGAAGGTTAGAGATTTAAAAATTGTTTATTTGAAGCGTAAAGTGGTCGAACGTGACAAAGAAGCGAATGTAATTACAAAGTATTCAGATGATCCGATTCCGTTGAAAAATGAATGTCCAATCTTCAGATGGGAGAATGGCAGTTGAACGATACGGAGAGCGATTGAAGTATTACAAGAACTGTAAATATCAAGGTAAAGAACATCTAAAAGAAGGCGATGGTATTTGTGTATACGTAAGTAAAGAATCGAAACCAGACTATTTTATTAAAAAGTATTCTGGATTATAGCACTCATCTCAACATCGAATTAGAAAAGGATTCTAAAAGAAAATGGAGATTGAGATTAAAGGTATAGATTCTTTACGAGACAAACTTAAGAAGCTACCACAAATACTAAACCAAGCGACTAATCAAGCGATGTTTGAAGTGACTGAAACTATCCGTAGTACTGCTGAAGATAATGCCCCAGTCGGTATTTATACAGGCGGTGGTGAATTAAAAAGGCAGTATTCATGCAATCGTTGATAATGAAGATGGGAAAGATTGTTGGTCGAGTTTGGAGCGATAAGAAACAAGCAATATTTACTGAGTTTGGTACGGGTCCCTAAAGGACAAGCAAGTCCAAAAGATTTACCAGAAGGTATTGAGCCAGTTTACACACAAGAACGTTGGTTTATTCCTGCAGATTTGCTAGCACCAGGCGTTGCCGAAGCTTATCATTTCAGACCAATAAAAAATCGATGGACAAATCTTCTATCTTTGCTATGGGCAACCAGCACAGCCTTGGCTTTATCCTGCTATAAAAGAAAACAAAGACAAGATACCAGAAATTATGAGTAAATACATCGAACAAGGTCTAGGAGGTGTATAGATGATTGAGATTAAAGAGATTGTTGTAAATTTACTGGACAGCGTAGAGGAGATAGCACTTGTTGCTAAGACTTATCCGAACGACTGGACTCAGTTTCCAACAGCTATCTATAAAACATCAGATAAAACCATATTCAAGAGATACAAGTGGACCGGAAAACACTGACAGAACATACGATTTATATCGAATTGTATGGTAAGGCGAGCTTAACATCTATTGAAAACACATTAAATAACAAGTTTAGAGAGATTGGCTTTTACTCGAATTATCCGAAGTGATGGAGAGGATCCAGCAACTGGATTAATCAGAACGAGTATCCAATATAAAGGAATTGTAGACAATCGCAAACGGATTAGTCTACCACGCATAAGAAAGGATGATGAAAATGACACAACCAACAGGTTTATTATCAAAAAGGCACAACGCTAGCAGTTAAAACTAGGGAAGGCGGAACATTTGTAGTATTAGAAGGATTACAATCTACTCCAGAAATGGGTGGGGATCCTGAGAAAGTTGATGTAACGACATTAGCAGACAGCATGAAACGCTATATTCCAGGGATTAAAGATGCTGGAGATTTAGCATTCAAATTCTTATACGACAACTCAAGCGAAAACACAGCTTATCGTAAGTTAGTAGCGTTAGAAAAGAGTGGAGAAATTGCTGAGTTTAAAGTAACTTATCCAGACAATACAGCACACACATTCAACGCTGGTGTTAACGTGAAAATCGCTAGTGCTGAAGTGAATGGAGCTTTTAACATTTACTGCTAACTTAACAGTAAACACTGAAATTACAGTAACAAAATGCATAAGAGAGGTTTAATTAATGGCTAAGAATACAACAATTACAATTGCAGAAAAAAGAATATATTTGCCGTTTAGGAGCACAACGAACTACTGAAGTTGAAAAAGAAATTGAACAAATCGATTGCTTCAATCTTTATGAGTCCAACAGGTAATCCAACGTTTCCTAAGTTAGGAGAGATGTTATTTGTACTACAAAAATCCATTATCAATCACGTATTAAACGAGAAAGATATGCTTGGTTTATATGATGCATACGTTGCAGAAGGTGGCTCATATACTAAATTAATTGAGTTAGTACAAACAATCTTAGATGATAGTGGTTTTTCGACAACGGTTCGGACGAAACGGAAGCGAAGGAAACGACAGAGACGAGAGACAGCGGAACAGGAGAGCCTGTTCTAAAAACATACAAGAATTTCACAGAGCTATTGGAAGATATGTTTCCAGTAGCTCTTTCTTGTGTGAGACATTAGAATATTGGGATATGACTTATCTGGAGATTATGGAAACTATTTGTGCATATCGAGAACAAGAACGTATCGAGTTGCAGAAGATAGCGACAATGAATCATAAACTATCGCAATTGATAGCAATTGGTTCAATTCTCCAAAAGATATGCCAAACATCTATGATGCTTATCCATCGTTATTTGAGAAACCAGTCGAGACTAAACAGGACGATTGGCGAATTATGAAAGACCGAATCAGTGCTTTCGCACAGGTTCACAATAGAAAATTAGCAGAGGGGGAGAAAAATGGAACTAGATAAACTAGAAGTTGTCATCACTGCTGACGACCGTGATGTCTCCAAAGACCTCGAAGCCGTACTTGCGAAGTTTAATGCTTTTTATTCTAAACTGAAGAAGCAAGCTAAAGAAAATGCGAATGCAATCCAAGACTCGTTTGGATCTGGTAAAGGTACGGAAGAATTAAGCAAGTCTTTTTGCTAAGTTTAGTAAAGATACTGCTGAAAAACTTCAAAAACTTAGCTAATGCGACTAAGCAATTATCAGAACGGATGGATTCACATCTTGGTAATTCTGTATCGAAAGCTAAAAAGCAAAGTCGGTAAAGATGTTTGCTGATATCGTGCGAGATATCGAAGATAAGATGAAACAAGCCAATACGAAGAAAAATCTTATCGGAGAATTGAAGAACAAGCGTACCACTTTAGCTAATAGTGGCGATACTCTTGGTGTAGCTAAAATCGATGAGCAGATTGCACGTTTAGAATCTGCAATGAAGAAACTCCATCAAAGTGCAGTGGATTCAGTAGAGGACATGAAGCGTGAGTTTGATTCACTTCCACAGTCAATGGAAGAAATTGTGAAGGCTATGGAAAAGAACGAACACAAAATCTATCAAGCCAAAAGTCAATTAAAAAGATATGCAAGAGAGAGATCCACGCTACATGAGAGATGAAGCTCGGCATAAGCACGAGAAAGCTCTATTCGCTCAACAAGATAGAGTAGATAAATTGGTCGCTGAAAACGACCGTTTGATGCATGTGTATTCTAATTTGGAATCACGTTCTGAGCAGTTAAAATCTGCATTGGAAGGTGTGAATGCTGAATTAGAGAAGCAGAAGAACTTAAGTGAAAATTTGCAAAACACATCATCAAAAGCTACACCGAAACGTAGATTTTTGGTAGAAGTCGAGCTGTACAATCTCCTCATTTCGATAAGATGCAACGGACTGCAGAAAAGATTCGTAAACCAGTAGGAGAATTTAAAAAGCTAATGGCATATTAGGTAGATTTGGAAAGATGAAAGCTCCTAAGATGAATTTTTTTCTCCATTCAGACGAGGGTGGAAATATCTTATCTGCATTTACTAGACGACTTTTAATCGCTGGACTAGCTTATAAGACTTTTAAAGCGATGGCTAGTTATGTTGGTGGAGCAATTGCGATGAATGAGCAATTAGCATCTAGCTTAAAACTCTATTCAAGTAAACTTAGCTACTGCCTTTTATCCGATTATTCAAGCTGTCATACCAATTCTTCAAACGTTGATTAGTTGGCTTGCTACAGCTATCGGATGGATTAGCATCGTTTATTTCACTGTTGTTTGGTACGACAGTCAGTGCATCCAGAGCTGGAGCAAAAGCAATGACTCAAGCTATGGGTGATGCTGGAGATTCTGCTGGAGATGCAGCAGATGATACGGAAGATGCGGCCAAGAAAAATGAAACAATCGTTTTTAGGAATTGATGAGATTAATACACTGGATCAAGACGATGATGACAAAGGAAAAGGTAAAGGAAAAGGCAAAGGCGGTAAAGGCGGTGGACCAGGAGCATGGAACTGGGATATACCAGAGCCAGAGCTACTCTAAAATGCTTACTGGAATGCTTGATAAAATTAAGCCATTCCTAGAAAAGATGAAAAACCTCTTTACAGATGGTTTCAAGAGTGCCTTTAATCCAAGTGGGATTGACAAGATGATGCAAGCTTTCCAACGAATTGGAAAGAATATACAAGAAATCTTTACAGACCCTAAGTTAGTAAACGCCTTTAGTAATTTTGTTGATAAGACTGTCTATGCATCTGGGCAGGGAGTTCGGTGCATACGCTAATATTGGATTATCGATAGCTGAAAATCTAGTTGAGTGGATTTGACTTGTATCTTGAAAACTATAAAGGTTTTATCATCGACAGATTTACGAGCATATTTGATTCGATGGGTAGAATTAATGAGCTTACTGGAATGATGTGGGAAGCGATTGGTCGATTGTCTGAAGTGTTTAGAAGTGATTCTGCAATGCAAATCACATCTGATATCATTGCGATTTTCGCTAATGCATCTTTAGGTGCAATAGATATTTTCTTGAAAATTGTAACAGATTTTAAAGAGATGTTAGTACTGCCATTTACAGAAAAATATAGGAATAATCAAAGAGAATTTCAAGGATGGTATGATGCATTAGTACCAATTTTTGACTCAATAGCAGATTTGGTTACTTATACATTCAGCTCATTTAGCGATGTATATACTGAGCATATTTCGCCATTTTTGACGGAATGACGAACAGTTTCGTTGCTGTTGTCGGAATTATTGGAGAGTCTTGGAAAGCTAATATTCAGCCGATTTTAACGGAATTTGGAAATAAATTCCAAGAGGTATATCAAGAATATGCTAAGCCAGCCATTGACAATATGATGAGCTTAATTGGTTTATATTACGATAAGTTACAGCAACTTTGGGAACGGTTTGATTGATCCGTTCTTAAGATGGATTGCATCGAATATTGTTCCTACATTAGCACCAATCTTCAAAACAGTTGGAGATATTATCATCGAATTATTCAAAGTTGCAAGTAAAATCTTCAATGACATTATTGATGTTATGAAAGGTTTGATTGAGTTTGTAGATAATGTGTTCTCTGGTAACTGGGAAGGTGCAATGTCAAAGCCATGGGTCAAGTCGTGAGTGCATTTGGCGATATGTTCGCAAGTGTATTTAATGGACTAGCAAATATCTTCAGGTCAGCTATTAATGGCGTAATTGGCTTTGATTAATGGGTTCATCGGTGGCTTAAATCAAATCAAGTTACCAGATTTCTTAGGGTGGGTTCAGCGTAAGCCTTCCTTACATTCCATACTTAGCAAAAGGTGGAATTGTGGATTCTCCTACACTCGCAATGGTCGGAGAAGCTGGTAAAGAAGCAGTAATGCCACTAGAAAATAACACTGGTTGGATGAACGTTTTTAGCTCATAAATTATCTGAATTGATGCCACAACCGCAGACACCAAATGCTCCTATGGGCGATATTGTCGTTCAGATTGGCGATAGAGAGTTTGGTCGATTTGCGATTAATGAAATCAACCGAGAGCAAGAACGAGCAGGAAGAACATTACTTTATGTATAGAGAGGGGACAGTAAATGAGTGCATTATTAATTAATGGGATAGCCGTTGCTGTCCCTAAATCTTTTTCAGTTGGGGTTACGGATGTGGACGGTAAATCCACTCGTAACAGTAAAGGTGATATGATACGTGATAGAATCACAGTGGAAACGTAAAGCTTGAGTGTGAGTGGGGGTCCATTGACTCAAGAAGAAATTTCTACATTATTAAAATGCAGTATCTAGCGTATTTTTAGTGCAAGTTATCCAGATCCGTTAACTGGACAAACAACCAAAAGAGTTTTATGTTGGAGATAGAACAGCTCCAGCATATTCATTCAATAACAAGTTTCGTCCATGGAGTGGATTGTCTATGAATTTTATTGAAAGGTAGTGCTTATGAGAGAATATAACAAAGCTATGTTTGGCAAGAATCGTACTCTTGCTATCAAAGTAGGCAACTACACTTCAAAAAGATATCAATGATGCATCGTTCAACTATGGATTTAACGCAGCAGATACGTATACGACTGGTGGTACGATTGTAGGGACAAGCAAGATTAGCTTTTTCTAGTATCATTACTACATTCAATAAACTTGATAAAATGTATCCAGAAATCGGAATCCTAGTTGAAAATACGATGGATTGGACGAAGATGGGCGAATACTATATCGATGACATTGAAATCGATAGAAATAGCAATACGACTACATTAACGTTGATGGACGGAATGTATAAATTCAATCAGCCGTATGTTACGGATCTGAGCTTTCCAGCAACGGTAAAAGATGTCATTACTGAGATGTACCAAGCTTGATGTAGCATGCAGAATCCAGATATTAGTGTACAAGCGTTACGATATACGATTAATGAAAAGCCTAAGAAAGACAAAAATTACATTCAGAGAAGTATTAAGCTCGGCAATCCAATTAATTGGAATGTCGGCTTTTTAATCGAGACGGCAAACTTGAGATTCGTGGATTGGAAGAATCTAATATCACGATTAATGCTGAGTTACTACTTACACGGATTGAAAAAGTGAAATTGAGTATCAGATTGCAGGTATCACTTGTAAAAGCAGAAAAAAAGCAACTTATACAGTAGGTTTGCGTACTGGTCGTTCGCTAGAAATTCAAAAATGATTTTATGACTCAAGGATATTTAGATGATTTGTATTTCAATTTGAAGAACATTCGATATTATCCATATACGTTGGAATTTCAAGGGACATTTGAAGTTAAACGTAGGGCAATGGGTCACAGTTGTTACGAATAAGAATGAAACGTATAAACTACCAATATTCTCATTAAGCTATGATTTCAAAGGTGGCTTAAGTAGCAAGATTAGTGCAGATACGAGAGCTGGTAATGATGCTCAGTATTCTTATGCAGGATCACTTACCAAGAAAATTGAGCAAGCTTCAATGGAAATTGAAGACAGAGTCCAAGCTCAGTTAGAACAAGCTGATAGAGAATTTAATGAAAAAGTTGAGAAGATCCGAAAAAGATGCTGAGGAGAAATCCAAAGACTATCAAGCAGAATTAAAAGAAAAACTTAATGAGATATTTGAAAGTAGTAAAGATGCTTTTTCTGAGAAGTTGAAAACAAGAATTTGAACAACGACTGACTAGTCGAGATTCAGAAATCGAGAAGAAGTTAAATGCTATATCATTTGTTGAATTAGAGAGCTCAAGCGTGAAATCGAAGAAACTGCCGAATCTGCTCGTATTAATGCAGAGTTGATTGGTGGAGATAGCAATGGTAAACGATATAACAAGAATCGACTAGACGGAGCGTTTAATCGAACAATTGAGCTAGGGTAGAGATTATATCGAGGTTGGACATAATGGCGAAGGATTCGAAGTTGGTAAAGAATACACAATCAGCTGGAGTGCTGAGTGTACGCCATACGGACATCGTAACGTGACATTGAATGTACCATCTGTTCTATTTACAGAAGGTGGGCAAGTAATTTTAAGACCAACTGATACACGATTCCCCAAACATCGACACGATATTAATAGTGCTAGTCGAGTTGTTCCTATGGTTTATTATGGCGATTACAATATCGAGTTTAGTGGTAATTGGTACAGACCAAAAGTCACTAGAAAGACTGTATCAGCAACTATCGAGGAATTGGGCTTAGATTTTGAATATAAATCCATAATCGATAGCAATGGAGAAAAATCGTACAGAAACAGTTTTGGAGTGAAAAATCCACAAATTATAATTGATGGGGGAATGGATAGTGACAGAAACGATTAGTGCAGAAATAATTAGTGCCGTTTTACAAATGAAACGCATGACTAAAGAGCAGTGGAAAACTAGTCAATATATTCCTGAGAGGGAGAACCCGTATGTGAAAGTGACACAGGATTTATGAAAGTCGGAGATGGCACACACGTTTTCCAGATTTAAGGTATTTGACTGGTCCTACAAGGACCTCAAGGTGTGCAAGGTATCTGCAGGACCACCAGGACGTGATGGTGTGGTTACTTTTTGAAAACTTGAGTCAAGCACAGCAGAAACTCACTTAAAGGAGATAGAGGAGAGCGTGGGGAACAAGGACCTCCTGGTCCCTAGAGGTGCTGATGGACAACCAGGGGCAACGGTGGAGCTGATGGAGCTAGAGGTGCTGCAGGCGAGACGTGGAGCTACTGGAGAACGAGGACCAGCAGGACCACAAGGTGCTACTGGAGAGCGTGGACACTCGTTAACAGCAAAATGTTCGTATAGAAGGTAACTACAGAAATGGTGTTAACAGTCAATTAAACGTTATCTCAGATGTTTATTATGACGGTGTGAGATTAACCAGTGGATATACCGTAGATTTCTTTTATCGTGGCTTTGGAAACGACAACTGGACAAGTCAATTAAATAGACAACCAGACACTAATGGTAAGTTTGCACAGTGGAGCCCAGCACAACGGACTGGTGGCTATTTAGAAGTGTATATCGTGGTTACTTACCAAGGAATTAAAGCAGCTGCTAGTACACGATTAGACAATGTACAAGATGGAGCTAGAGGAGCAGATGGACAAAGAGGTCCTGCAGGACCAGCAGGAGCGAATGGACAACCAGGTCAAATATTATCAATCAGAACGGCGGACAACCCTTGATGTATTGGTATGGTATAGGCACTCATTATAGAGATTTAGCTAATAAAAACAATAACACTATTTTGATGATATTACATGGGAGTAGGTGGGTAAAATGCCTAATAGAATAATACTATTGAACAATAAACCAATCATAGCTAGATTTATCCAAGGTAAAAAATGTTTATGGTCACAATGGGTCATTTTTGGATACAAAGAACAGCTAAAACAGCATATTATTCTCCTACTTTGAAAATTTTTCTTTAGAGTTAGATAGAGAATTACCAGGTACATCAGCTAAAATCGGAATGATAACAATTTTAGGGAAAAACATTCAAACCAGTAAACTCATCGTGCAAGTCAGAATCTGATGAGTCTGCTACTGTAAAAACAAGTTTTTACAAAAAACGTTATCTTTTTCTATCAGTAGGTACAATTCAGATTCAAGCTCAATAAGTAGTTTTTATAAGCGAAATATACCTGTACTAATAGAGATTAGATTCTGTGTCCAGAATGACGGATATAACAATCTCTCCTAATTCTGATGGAAGTTTTGAAACTAAGTCAGTTTCTTTGGCAGGGAGCAAAAGGAATGTGGTGCAACGGAGAAATTATCATGTTTCAAGATGTTATATCTTATTACAATGTTCAATTTACGGTTCGAGTAAAACAAGATTTTTATGAGTGCTTATGAACGTATGATAGCAAAAAGGGAATTTAACTAACACGATAGCCTTTCTAATATTAAACGAGGTGAGAATATAGTATGTACACAACAATTCAAAAACAATAAAAATCCAACACAAGAATTAAACGGCAGATACTACCAAACGTTTACACCAAGAACGCCACAAGAATTGATTAAAATTCATCACATGGGCTGTATTGGGAATACTGAATTGAAAAATATTCAGATTGAAAAAGGCAACACACCAACAGCATTTGTGGAGCCGAAAAATCACGCAAATGGAGACATCTGGAATCCTAAATGACTTGAGGTCGTTAAATCTGATGTTGACAGATGTTAATAGCGATTTGTGGGGACGAATAAAAGCGAATAACAAAGGGAATGCTGACTGAGTTTTTGATTTAAGTGTTAAGAGTGCGATTGCGACATCTGCTAATAACATCATGCAACAAATCAATAGCACGCTAAATGGCGATTATTCATCATTTAGCCAACGTTTAGATGCATTACGTTCTACAGTCAAAATGAAGCAGTATCGAGTACAGTAACTCAATTAGCTGATACGTACGATAGAAAGATTGCTACAGCAAACGAGAATGTCGTATCACGAGTGAATCAATCGATTAATAACGTTCGACATCTGTACAAGAGTTAGAACGAGGAGTTGTCAAGCGTAGTGACATTTCAGTTACATCAGACGGATTAAGTTTCGGATCGAATAAAGTAATCGATGGACAAACGTTATCTAGCATATTGAATGTAACTCCAAATATGATGACAGCAATCACGAAGCAAATGAAAGTTACTGGCGATATGCTTGTCAATGGAGCGATTACCAGTGATAAGATTCAAGCAAATAGTATTACAGCTGGTCATCTAGCAAGTGGAAGCATCAATGCATCTAAGTTAGATGTAGATGATGCTTTTTAAATACACTCGTTGCGAAAGACACTTTTTCGAAAAGATGCAAGTGAAGAAAGCTTTTGCTCATGCAGTCCAAGCAATCGATATTAAGGCTACTCAGTTATCTGCTGATTTCTTGTCTGCTTATAAGGGGAATATCGGTGGTTTTCAGATTGGATCTATTGGTTATTATTCTGGTAAGTACATCACAGGGAGATAATCAATTTAAAATAGGAATGAGTAATGGAGCTGTTAACTCCCAGGTAGAGCAGCTTTGTGGGTAAACTGGGGGTTCTGACTGGGGTACGTTCCCAGAAAACGGCTGGGTAGTGACTCACGATGGAAAAATGTATGCAAATAATGGGGCTTCTTTTAAAGGTCAAGTATCCATGAATGGTACTGTATACATTGAGCCGAACGGTGGAGAATTTTTATAAAGGAAATGCTCTTGGCGGTTTGCTGAATCAAAAACTGACTATGTACAACATAACCAAAATCACTAGAGAACAAGATGATAATGGACCATATATTGCTTTCAGAAGTCCATATGGTGATACTTATACAAGGGCACAGCCATGGTCGGATAAACGGTTAAAAAGCAACATCACAACAAGTACGGGTAGATGCATTAGCATCAATTAATAAACTAAATGTATACGAATATGATTTTTAAGAAGGATAGTACAGAATACCACAAGAGTATCGGTTTAATTGCCCAAGAAATTGGACAATATTTACCAGATGCTCACGACAAAAATTGATGGTATTGAAAACGTCAACCTTTTTCTTTGTTCCATATTTAGTAAAAGCGATTCAACAATTGTCAAAATAAAGTAGAAGAGTTAGAAAGGAAGTTACAATATGAATAACAAACCAACAGCGATTGAATATTTAGCTCAGAAATTACAAGACTTTCTGTAGAGAAAGCATACTTACAAGAAGCATTATTTGCAGAACGTGCAAAGAACAGCAGAATTAGAAGAACAATTAACAACTCCAAAACAAGAAAGGGATAAATAATTATGGTAATGACAGGATATGAAGTGAAAAGTAAATTCTTAAAACAAGATATGACAGAAGTAGTGGTGTGCAAAGAGCTACCATACACTTACGTACAACGCCAATTGCCTGGCAATTTGCTAGATAAGTCAGACGAGTACTTAATTCAACGAGTACGGATTTAGTAAATATGGAGTACGATCCATCAAGTGCAATTGCTCAATTATCAGCTTTGTCTAATGAGGTTAAAGAACGTTTAGCAAAAGTAGATGACTTAGCAGTGAAAAACTGAAAAAGTATCTGAAACGACTCAAAAATCATTACTTGAGTTAACAGAACAAGTATTTAACTAACTGCTGATTTAGAAGCATTAAAAGCGAGCCACTATGAAGAAGTGGAACATCCAGCAACAACAACTGATACAGCTCAACAACATCTGAAACTCCTACAGCACCACAACCAGTGACTGAAACTCCAGCACCTACTACAGCTACTACTGAACAACCAGTAGCGACAACTACAACAACAGGTAGAACACCATGACGAAACGCCAAGTACAAGTACACCAAACAACAACAATCAAGCAGAATCTACAGAACATCCTAGCACGCCTACAGATGGCTCTATCGCTAGTGTTTAATCGAGGAGGAGATAATATGACAAACTTAGTAATGCTAATTGCAATCAATATCATCGCAGGACGATACACTTATGAACGTGTTCCTGTTAAATTGAAAAACGAGTATTAGAACAGTTACAGTTATCTGGAGTAACAGTGAAACGAGCGAGGAGAGTTAGTGGAATATAAACACTAATTCTCTTTTTAATGGAGTTGTAGGAGTGAAATAAGATGAGCGAGAGTGTAATGTTGAGTTGATTCCTGCCTTATCCGCCATCGTTACTGTTTGGATACAGGCAGGAAGAAAGCGTGATGCGGATGATATTAATGAGAAAAATTAATAAAGTCCAATCTGTGGTCAATGAGATTACAGAGATAGGGAAGAAAGAATAATGAAGATATCCTAAAACTAAATAATGGAATTTTTAACGATTGAAAGATATCGTTTAGAAGAAGATTTACAAAGAGCGTTAAAAAACGTGGCTACACGACAAATGAAGAAGTTAGACGATTATCGGAACTTTATGGATCGTATAGCGGATTACATGGTAATGGATACATTAGCCCGTTATTTGAACGTTTCTTACAATTACCAGTGAGAGGATGATAAATATGAACGAATTAACACAAGTGGTCATGCAAGGAGTATTAAGCGTATTAGTCGTATTAATTGGATTATTATTCAAAGAATTAAAACGATTCTTAGAAGCTAAGAACGAACATCTCAAAGCTAAAACGGATTTGAAGCAATATGAGCTAGTTAAGAGCATTGCAAAAACAGTAGTTGAAGCTGTGGAACAAGTCTATAAAAGATGTAGTTGATGCATCTCATGACAAGTTAGCATCTGCTGAAAAACGATTGACTAGCGAGCTAGAAGCTAAAGGCATCTACATTGATGACAATGCTAAACGCATACTGATTGAATCAATCGTAAACGGAATGAATGATTTGAAAAATATGTAATTTTAATTAAGGGATAGGTTGAAATGACTTATCCCTTTTTATTTTTATGCAAGGAGGGCAATATGAGAAAGATAATCAAACGAAAGATTCATATATCCACACACAAGCGAGACCTCATCGATTTTATTAACGATGAATTTTATTCGCATGATAAGCACAATGCATTCATTGAATTTACGATGAAATCATTGCCTACAGACAATATTATTGCCTTATTTTATTTCAAAAGACAAAACGCTATGTAGAAACAAAAAGCGTTCGTTGACGGAGATAAATTTACAATCGAGTTTGATATGAGTCTTATTAATACAGATGAAACTGTATTAGGGATTCATCTACTTTGAGAAAGTGGCTCAATCAGCAGATGTACATCGTTTTAGCTTTGGAGTAAAAGTATCTGAGATTGACAAGTTGCATGATATGCCAATCGAAGAAGCTAAAACAAAACGAGTTGTGGCTGTTGAAGATATCGTGACTAAATCTGAGTTAGATGAGCTGTTTAAGCGTATTGAGAAGAACGGTGGAACGTATGATGATACTGCAATACGTAACTCTATTTCTTCAATATCTGAACGAGTGCAGACTCTAGAAAACAAACCAGATAACGATACGAGATATGACGATAGTGATGTTAAAAGTCGATTGAGTGCACTAGAATCCAATTCGAGTAGATATCTAACTGAACACCAGCCTTTGAATAGTATTGAAGAACGTATTCAGCAAGTAGAAACACGATTCAATAATCTTAGCAATATTTATCTATCTAGCCACCAGTCGTTAGGAACATTTAGCTACTAAGGTCGCTTTGAGTGCAGTTGAACAACGTGTGGAACAGTTAGAACAGAATCATGGCGGTCAACCAGCAGTTGACAACCACGACTTTATAACAAGACAGGAACTAGAAGATAAACATTATCTGACTAGTGTTCCAGAAGAGTACGCTAAGAAAAACTGATTTATATAACGATAGTGCGTTATCGGAACGTGTTAGTTTACTGGAAGCTAAAGCGATTGCTAATGGTGCGTATGATGATAAACCGTTACTAGATAAGATTCATGCGATAGAAGAACAGTTTAGAAATGCTAGTAATCTGTATTTACAATCACATCAGTCATTAGAACATTTAGTGACTAAAAAGACCTAGAGGATAAACATTATCTTACTAGTATTCCAGAAGAGTACGCTAGAAAAAACTGATTTATATAACGATTCTGAATTAAGAAATAAAATCACACAGTTAGAAACTAACAGCGTAACGAAAAAGAAAAAGTAGAATCGGTGAAAAATCGTGTGCAAGCATTGGAAAAACAAATCTGTAGTGACTCACGAGGAATTAGAAAGTGCAGGTTATGCTAAAAAGACTGAATTGTATAATGATAGTGAGTTGCGTGAAAAAATCACGGCACTAGAAAACAATAGCGTGACACATTCAGAATTAGCAAGTAAGAATTATCTTGCGGAACACCAGCCGTTAACGGATTATGCTACTAACTCAAAAAGTAGAAGCCGTAGAAAGTCGCGTGTTAGCACTTGAAAATAAATCTACTGTAGATGCCACAGGGATATGACGATAGTGCATTGAGTGGACGTGTATCTGCTTTAGAGGCTAAACAAGATAAGGACACTGTGTACAACGATGAAGAAATCAAACGTAGATTATCTACATTAGAAGGTAAAACAGATAATTTCATCACAGGCGTGTCAGTCAATAAAGAAGGTAGCAACGTTACGCTAACTTATAATTACGTTGATGGACAGATCTAAGAACGTTTCTTTACGGATTCAGATACCGTCAATGTGGCTTATGATGACAGTGGATTGAAACAACGAATCACTAACTTAGAAAAATCGTCCACAGGTAGATTTAACGGATTATGCGAAGAAGACTGATATTCCACAAGCTTTATAATGATAGTGAGTTAAGTAGAAGAGTGTCTGTTTTTAGAAACTAAAGAGGATAAAGACACTATCTACAATGATGAAGAAATTAAACGTAGATTAACTACATTAGAAGCTAAACCTACTGTAGATATTTCTGATTTTTGCTAAAAACAGAAGTACCTACTATTGATTCAGTCAATAATCTATTGCGTGCTCAAGGCGAACAGGCAGTGAAGATTACGGCTTTGGAAGCAAAATCTGCTTATGAAATTCATGGGACAGGTATGCCTACTGGACGAGTAAGTGCACCAATTGGCACGACTTATGTTGACACGGCAGTGACTAATGGGGCTTTGAAATGGATTAAAGAATCTGGTGATGGCGATAGAGGTTGGAAAGTATTCGCAGGGGATACTGGTTGAGAACATTAAACATTTTATCAAAAATTAGGAAGTTCAGCTGTTCAAGTTAGACGAGTTAACAATATGGTTACTTATAATTTTGGCGGATTGTCGTGGGATGGTTCGGAATTGTCAGACGCGGTGGGATGGGATATGTTGGACAAGGTACTGATTATGAAAGAAATTGCTTCATTCTGAGGGATAATCAAATACCAGAAGGATTTAGAACACCTAACTCATTAATCGGTGGAATATATAATGACAGAGGTGTTCTTACGTGGACGTGGTACATAGGAAATCCTAGTGATAATAATCATCTAAGATTTCAATTTTTGAATCCAATCCCAACAGACAATGATATTGGCGATATTCGAGTTAGTTCAATCTCATATTATACTGACGATGAATGGCCAACAACGTTACCTTAATAGAAAATGGAGAGGTAATATGGTAAAAGCACAGATGTAGTAAATGAGGTTTTGCTATTTAGCAAATCGTGGGATTGGAGTCAATCCAGATTTTTATATGGATCTCAATGTGTAGATTTTGATTAATCACATCATGATTAAATTCTTTAAAATTCGCTTATGGGGCAATGCTATTGATTTATTAGATAGTGCTTCAGAACATGGATTATTTATTAAATATAATGCTAATGATGATATTAATCCAAAGGCGGGCGATGTGTTTGTGATGGATACTAGAGAACTGTACGGACATCCATTTGGTCATACTGGTGTAGTTATCGAAGATAGCGATGGCTATACAATTAAGACAGTAGGAACAAAAATATCGATGGTAATGCTGATGCGTTGGAAGTGGGCGGACCAGCACGTTTCAATACACGTTCGTTTGCTGGCATCGTAGGTTGGTTTAGACCAAAATTACGAAGAAGATGATGTGTCAGATGCTACTGAAACCGGATCTGATACAGAAGTAGTTATCGATGATTGGAAGGATGTAAATGGAGCTTGGTATCGTTACGATTCTGATGGCGAATTAATGACAAGCCAATGGTTTAAAGAAGATGACAAGTGGTACTATTTAAAAGAAGATGGTGCAATGGCTTTAGGATGGCACAAAATTAATAACAAATGGTATTTCTTCAACCAAAAACGGCTCAATGCACGAAGGTTGGCTAGAGTATTATGACAAGTGGTACTACTTGAAGACTTCCGATGGCGATATGGTAAGTCGTGAATGTCGTAACATCAATGGCGATTGGTACTATTTTAACGAAGATGGCGATATGCTTGAAAAAGCAAATATCACTGTGGATTCAGAAGGCAAAATCCACTTTTTAATTGAATAGATGCTTATAATTTTTGACTACTCCCCCTATCTACTATTGTGGATAGGGGGATTTTTGTATAAAAAGTTTAAGAATCTTAAAAAATATTGAAATAGTTTTATATTCCTGTATACTTACAAGTAACAAAGGAGTTTGCAGGAGGAATAAGGTATGGAAAATAGAGTCAATAAACCATTGTTGTATAATTTAATTGATGGTATTAGAAGTATTGAATTTCCTAGTTTAATTCAACAAGAAGAATATGCTAAAAACTTACTTCACAGAAAGTGATGCAGATAGATTGAAACGAGATTATCATAAATCTATTGAATGTGTTAGAAAAGAGGTGTTATCTTTTGACAGAAGATAACATACATCTTGTTGCTTCGGAAAAAGAAATTGAAGAAGTAGTTCAACAAGTAGAGAGGTTAGAACCACAACAAAGAGCTACAGTACTCAAAAATTAGAAATTTATCAAGGGATTTACCGCATCCTTCTATTTTAGAAGGTTATAAACCAACTGTACCCAGAAGCTAGCAAAGAAAATCATTGATAATGGGATTGCTGAAACAGAGTATAGACGAGAACAAGAACGAAAAAATTTTTATCTGCACAAATAAAAAGAAAGAAAAAGAGGTCAATATTTAGGATTTTTTTCCTAGCTGTGCTTATGACAGCGTGTGGAACTTATTTAATCGTAAATGGTCATACAGCAGCAGGTTCAGTATATATCTGAATAACTGCGTTAGGTATCATTGGATTGTTTACAGGAAATTCGAAAAATAATTTTGAGGTATTGTGTAATGATATCTTTTAAATAGAAGAAAAACAAAAGGTGCTACTAAAATAGCACCTTTTTGTTCCAAATTTGTTCCCAAATGTTCCATCTGTTCCAAAAATGTTCCAAAACAGCAAGAAGTGTTGGAACGCTAGAAACGTTGATTTGACAACGTTTTGCATTTTTAGGAAGTGGCAAGAACGCTGATCTCGTGCCGAAAGCAGGGTTTGAACCTGTGACCTACGCGTTACGAGTGCGTTGCTCTACCAACTGGAGCTATTTCGGCTGAAATATAGTATACTCTCTAAAAGAGAGATAAATATCAAAAAGAGCGCCAAAATAAGGTTTTTAGTAGAGTGAAACATGAGAAAATATAAAAAGTTACAAAAAGGACTTGAAAAATAAATTCAGCTATGGTAAATTATAAACACTGTTAACGAACGTCGCATTTAAAAGGATTGCGAAAAGAAATTTAAAATAAATTTCAAAAGTTATTGACAGCCAAAAACACCTATGATAGTATATAGGAGTTGTCGCGAAGAGCGACGTTGACCTTTGAAAACTAAACAAAGAAGACAAACCAAATGTGTAGGGACTTCACGAAAGTGAAGAAACAACAATTTCTTTTCTCTAAGGAGAAAAACAATAAGTCAGTAATTAAATGAGCTTTCAAAAAGCTTATGAAATAGTATTTTTCATGAGAGTTTGATCCTGGCTCAGGACGAACGCTGGCGGCGTGCCTAATACATGCAAGTCGAACGAGAGCGACCGGTGCTTGCACTGGTCAATCTAGTGGCGAACGGGTGAGTAACACGTGGGTAACCTGCCCATCAGAGGGGGATAACATTCGGAAACGGATGCTAAAAACCGCATAGGTTCTTGAGTCGCATGACTCGAGAAGGAAAAGAGGCTTCGGCTTCTGCTGATGGATGAACCCGCGGTGCATTAGCTAGTTGGTGAGGTAACGGCTCACCAAGGCCGTGATGCATAGCCGACCTGAGAGGGTGATCGGCCACATTGGGACTGAGACACGGCCCAAAACTCCTACGGGAGGCAGCAGTAGGGAATCTTCCGCAATGGACGCAAGTCTGACGGAGCAACGCCGCGTGAGTGAAGAAGGATTTCGGTTCGTAAAAACTCTGTTGTTAGAGAAGAACAGCGCATAGAGTAACTGTTATGCGTGTGACGGTATCTAACCAGAAAGCCACGGCTAACTACGTGCCAGCAGCCGCGGTAATACGTAGGTGGCAAGCGTTGTCCGGATTTATTGGGCGTAAAGCGAGCGCAGGCGGTCAATTAAGTCTGATGTGAAAGCCCCCGGCTCAACCGGGGAGGGTCATTGGAAACTGGTTGACTTGAGTGCAGAAGAGGAGAGTGGAATTCCATGTGTAGCGGTGAAATGCGTAGATATATGGAGGAACACCAGTGGCGAAGGCGACCTCTGGTCTGTAACTGACGCTGAGGCTCGAAAGCGTGGGTAGCAAACAGGATTAGATACCCTGGTAGTCCACGCCGTAAACGATGAGTGCTAAGTGTTGGAGGGTTTCCGCCCTTCAGTGCTGCAGTTAACGCATTAAGCACTCCGCCTGGGGAGTACGACCGCAAGGTTGAAACTCAAAGGAATTGACGGGGACCCGCACAAGCGGTGGAGCATGTGGTTTAATTCGAAGCAACGCGAAGAACCTTACCAAGTCTTGACATCCTTTTGACCACTCTAGAGATAGAGCTTTCCCTTCGGGGACAAAGTGACAGGTGGTGCATGGTTGTCGTCAGCTCGTGTCGTGAGATGTTGGGTTAAGTCCCGCAACGAGCGCAACCCTTATTACTAGTTGCCAGCATTGAGTTGGGCACTCTAGTGAGACTGCCGGTGACAAACCGGAGGAAGGTGGGGATGACGTCAAATCATCATGCCCCTTATGACTTGGGCTACACGTGCTACAATGGATGGTACAACGAGCAGCGAACTCGCGAGGGTAAGCGAATCTCTTAAAAGCCATTCTCAGTTCGGATTGTAGGCTGCAACTCGCCTACATGAAGCCGGAATCGCTAGTAATCGCGGATCAGCACGCCGCGGTGAATACGTTCCCGGGTCTTGTACACACCGCCCGTCACACCACGAGAGTTTGTAACACCCAAAGTCGGTGAGGTAACCTTATGGGAGCCAGCCGCCCTAAGGTGGGATAGATGATTGGGGTGAAGTCGTAACAAGGTAGCCGTATCGGAAGGTGCGGCTGGATCACCTCCTTTCTAAGGATAACTTCTAATGTTAAGACGTTAGATGAATACGGAACCCTACAGGTTGAAATCTTTGTTTAGTTTTGAGAGGTTAACTCTCAACTCGACCTTTGAAAACTGAATACTATATCACAAATTTGAAACCAAAAATTTACCGAGAGTTAGAGAAATCTAACGAAAAGAGTTTTTAACAAGAAGCAACGCGACCATAATGGTTAAGTGAATAAGGGCGCACGGTGAATGCCTTGGCACTAGGGAGCCGATAGAAGGACGGAACGAACACCGATATGCTTTGGGGAGCTGTAAGTAGCTAAAGATCCAGAGATTTTCCGAATGGGGAGACCCAACACCCGTGATGGGGTGTTACGCATAAGCGCAGGCTTATGACGAGGTAGACGCGGGGAACTGAAACATCTCATTACCCGCAGGAAGAGAAAGAAAAATCGATTCCCTGAGTAGCGGCGAGCGAAACGGGAAGAGTCCAAACCAGTGTGCATGCACACTGGGGTTGTAGGACTTTCAACAACGTGTATGACAATCTGTAGCAGAACCCTGTTGGAAAGCAGGACCAAAGAAGGTGACAGTCCTGTATGCAAAATGGAAAGTTGGCACAAGAGAGCACCTGAGTACGGCGGGACACGAGGAATCCCGTCGGAATCCGCCAGGACCATCTGGCAAGGCTAAATACTACCTAGTGACCGATGAGTGAACCAGTACCGTGAGGGAAAGGGTGAAAAGAACCCCGGGAGGGAGTGAAAGAGTACCTGAGACCGTGTGCTTACAAGTAGTCAGAGCCCGTTAATGGGTGATGGCGTGCCTTTTGTAGAATGAACCGGCGAGTTACGTTAACATGCGAGGTTAAGATGAAGAGTCGGAGCCGTAGCGAAAGCGAGTCTGAATAGGGCGAGCTAGAGTATGTTGACGTAGACCCGAAACCAAGTGATCTACCCATGTCCAGGTTGAAGGTGCGGTAAAACGCACTGGAGGACCGAACCAGGGCACGTTGAAAAGTGCTTGGATGAGGTGTGGGTGGCGGAGAAATTCCAATCGAACTTGGAGATAGCTGGTTCTCTCCGAAATAGCTTTAGGGCTAGCCTCGGAATGAAGAATCGTGGAGGTAGAGCACTGTTTGGACTAGGGGCCCATCTCGGGTTACCGAATTCAGATAAACTCCGAATGCCATGTATTTATGTCCGGGAGTCAGACTGCGAGTGATAAGATCCGTAGTCGAAAGGGAAAGCAGCCCAGACCACCAGCTAAGGTCCCAAAAATATCTGTTAAGTGGAAAAGGATGTGAGGGTTGCACAGACAACTAGGATGTTGGCTTAGAAGCAGCCATCATTCAAAAGAGTGCGTAATAGCTCACTAGTCGAGTGACCCTGCGCCGAAAATGTAACGGGGCTAAACAGATTACCGAAGCTGTGGATTCAGTTTATAACTGAGTGGTAGGAGAGCGTTCTAAGGGCGAAGAAGCATGACCGTAAGGACATGTGGAGCGCTTAGAAGTGAGAATGCCGGTATGAGTAGCGAAAGACGGGTGAGAATCCCGTCCACCGAATGACTAAGGTTTCCTGGGAAGGCTCGTCCTCCCAGGGTTAGTCGGGACCTAAGGCGAGGGCCGAAAGGCGTAGTCGATGGATAACAGGTTGATATTCCTGTACTTCTGTTAATTGTTTGAGCAATGGAGGGACGCAGGAGGCTAAGTTGAGCGTACGACTGGAAATGTACGTCCAAGCAGCGAGTCCGCTGATGAGTGAAATGCTTGTCACGACAGGGGGTGAGCTGTGATGGGGAGCGAAATCAAGTAGCGAAGCAACTGACGTCACACTGCCGAGAAAAAGCTTCTAGTGAGATGAACAGAACCCGTACCGCAAACCGACACAGGTAGTTGAGTGGAGAACACTAAGGTGAGCGAGGCGAACTCTCGTTAAGGAACTCGGCAAAATGACCCCGTAACTTCGGGAGAAGGGGTGCTGGTAGAAATACCAGCCGCAGTGAATAGGCCCAGGCGACTGTTTATCAAAAACACAGGTCTCTGCAAAATCGAAAGATGACGTATGAGGGGCTGACGCCTGCCCGGTGCTGGAAGGTTAAGAGAGAGGTTAGTCCTTTAGGGCGAAGCTTTGAATTGAAGCCCCAGTAAACGGCGGCCGTAACTATAACGGTCCTAAGGTAGCGAAATTCCTTGTCGGGTAAGTTCCGACCCGCACGAAAGGCGTAACGATCTGGGCACTGTCTCAACGAGAGACTCGGTGAAATTATAGTACCTGTGAAGATGCAGGTTACCCGCGACAGGACGGAAAGACCCCATGGAGCTTTACTGTAGTTTGATATTGAGTGTTTGTGTGACATGTACAGGATAGGTAGGAGCCGAAGAGATGGGAACGCCAGTTTCCAAGGAGGCAATGGTGGGATACTACCCTTGTTACATGAACCCTCTAACCCGCACCTAGAAGCAAGGTGGGAGACAGTGTCAGACGGGCAGTTTGACTGGGGCAGTCGCCTCCTAAAATGTAACGGAGGCGCCCAAAGGTTCCCTCAGAATGGTTGGAAATCATTCGAAGAGTGTAAAAGGCAGAAGGGAGCTTGACTGCGAGACCAACAAGTCGAGCAGGGACGAAAAGTCGAGCTTAGTGATCCGGTGGTACCGTATGGAAGGGCCATCGCTCAACGGATAAAAAGCTACCCTGGGGATAACAGGCTTATCTCCCCAAGAGTTCCACATCGACGGGGAGGTTTTGGCACCTCGATGTCGGCTCATCGCATCCTGGGGCTGAAGTCGGTCCCAAGGGGTTGGGCTGTTCGCCCATTAAAGCGGTACGCGAGCTGGGTTCAGAACGTCGTGAGACAGTTCGGTCCCTATCCGTCGCGGGCGTTGGAAATTTGAGAGGAGCTGTCCTTAGTACGAGAGGACCGGGATGGACACACCGCTGGTGTACCAGTTGTTCTGCCAAGAGCATCGCTGGGTAGCTATGTGTGGACGGGATAAACGCTGAAAGCATCTAAGCGTGAAGCCCCCTCGAGATGAGATTTCCCATCATTTTTAAATGAGTAAGACTCCTGAGAGACGATCAGGTAGATAGGGCTAGAAGTGGAAGTGCCGTGAGGCATGGAGCGGACTAGTACTAATCGGTCGAGGACTTAACCAAGGTTGAAGGTGGATTGAGGAAGAATTTGGATATAGATTCAGTTTTGAGAGGCGAGAGCTTTTTCAAGAGAGAAGTGTGGTGACGATGGCAAGAAGGATACACCTGTTCCCATCTCGAACACAGAGTTAAAGCTTCTTAGCGCCGATAGTAGTTGGGGGTTTCCCCCTGTGAGGGTGAGGACGTTGCCACGCTTTTTCAAATATTATGGAGGTTTAGCTCAGCTGGGAGAGCACCTGCCTTACAAGCAGGGGGTCAGCGGTTCGATCCCGTTAACCTCCATATCATAAAGAGTGATTAGCTCAGTTGGTAGAGCATCTGACTTTTAATCAGAGGGTCACAGGTTCGAGCCCTGTATCACTCATAGCCGGCTTAGCTCAGTTGGTAGAGCATCTGATTTGTAATCAGAGGTCGAGGGTTCAAGTCCTTTAGCCGGCATTTAAAATGAATAAATTGCGGAAGTAGTTCAGTGGTAGAACATCACCTTGCCAAGGTGGGGGTCGCGGGTTCGAACCCCGTCTTCCGCTTTTGCCAATGATAAAACCATGGCCCATGCCGGGGTGGCGGAATTGGCAGACGCACAGGACTTAAAAATCCTGCGGTCAGTGATGACCGTGCCGGTTCGACCCCGGCCCTCGGCATTTTCAATACAATTGAATAAAAATTGCACCCATAGCTCAATTGGATAGAGTACTTGACTACGAAATCAAGCGGTTACAGGTTCGACTCCTGTTGGGTGCATATATCGGGAATTAGCTCAGCTTGGTAGAGCACTTGGTTTGGGACCAAGGGGTCGTAGGTTCGAATCCTGTATTCCCGATTTTTTTATGGGGGCTTAGCTCAGCTGGGAGAGCGCCTGCTTTTGCACGCAGGAGGTCAGCGGTTCGATCCCGCTAGTCTCCATTAAAATTATATAATTATGGCGGTGTAGCTCAGCTGGCTAGAGCGTCCGGTTCATACCAGGGAGGTCGGGGGTTCGATCCCTTCGCCGCTATTAATTGAGCTTGGACCTTTAGCTCAGGTGGTTAGAGCAGACGGCTCATAACCGTCCGGTCGTAGGTTCGAGTCCTACAAGGTCCATTGACCTATATTTATGGAGGATTACCCAAGTCCGGCTGAAGGGAACGGTCTTGAAAACCGTCAGGCGTGTAAAAGCGTGCAAGGGTTCGAATCCCTTATCCTCCTTACTAATGTTATCGCGGGGTGGAGCAGTTGGCAGCTCGTCGGGCTCATAACCCGAAGGTCGTAGGTTCGAGTCCTACCTCCGCAATTTCTACCATAGGTTCCGTGGTGTAGGGGGTTAACATGCCTGCCTGTCACGCAGGAGATCGCGGGTTCGATTCCGTCGGGACCGTAATTTCAGGCTCGGTAGCTCAGTTGGTAGAGCATTTGATTGAAGCTCAAAGTGTCGGCAGTTCGATTCTGTCCCGAGCCATTATATAATGCGGGTGTAGTTTAGTGGTAAAACTACAGCCTTCCAAGCTGTTGTCGCGAGTTCGATTCTCGTCACCCGCTTTTTGGAAGTTTAGGGCCTATAGCTCAGCTGGTTAGAGCGCACGCCTGATAAGCGTGAGGGTCGATGGTTCGAGTCCATTTAGGGCCCATAGATATTATTTTATCGAAAATATTCCATTGGATATTGGGGAAGTACTCAAGAGGCTGAAGAGGCGCCCCTGCTAAGGGTGTAGGTCGGGAAACCGGCGCGAGGGTTCAATTCCCTCCTTCTCCGTTCTTTTAAAAATTCTGGCCCGTTGGTCAAGCGGTTAAGACACCGCCCTTTCACGGCGGTAACACGGGTTCGAGTCCCGTACGGGTCATAAATGGAGGTTTAGCTCAGCTGGGAGAGCATCTGCCTTACAAGCAGGGGGTCAGCGGTTCGATCCCGTTAACCTCCATTCCCAAAAATATGGTTCCGTGGTGTAGGGGTTAACATGCCTGCCTGTCACGCAGGAGATCGCGGGTTCGATTCCCGTCGGGACCGTTTATATTATGCGGGTGTAGTTTAGTGGTAAAACTACAGCCTTCCAAAGCTGTTGTCGCGAGTTCGATTCTCGTCACCCGCTTTATAGTTTATCCTGGCCCGTTGGTCAAGCGAGTTAAGACACCGCCCTTTCACGGCGGTAACACGGGTTCGAGTCCCGTACGGGTCATCCTTAGCACTCTTACGAGTGCTTTTTTTGTATCTATAGCATATAAAGGAGAATGTTTCAAATGAAAATTTTATTAACGGGTTTTGATCCATTTGGTGGAGAAAGTATTAATCCTTCTTGGGAAGTTGTTCGTCGTATTCCTCAAAAATAAAAGGATGTTGAAATAAAAGCAATTCAAATTCCTACGGTATTTTCAAAAATCATTTAAAGTATTAGAAAAAGAAATTGAAAAGTTTTCAATCCTGATGTTGTCATTTGTGTAGGACAAGCAGGAGGAAGACACGGGATTACTCCTGAACGTATTGCGATAAATATTGACGATGCACGTATTGCAGATAATGAGGAAAATCAACCCAATTGATTTTCCAATTCAAGAAGATGGAGAAAGTGCCTATTTTTTTCAACATTTACCAATTAAAAGCTATGGTGGATAAGATGATTGCCTCAGGTTTTTCTGCTTCTGTTTCAAATACTGCTGGAACATTTGTATGTAATCATATTATGTATCAAGTGTTGTATTATGCTTCAAAAAACTATCCTACGTTAAAAGCTGGATTTATTCATGTACCTTTTCTTACCAGAACAAGTAAAAGATAAAATCAATTTCCTTCTATGGAAATTGGAAGAAATGGTTCATGCTCTAACGCTTTGTGTTGAAACAGTTATTGAATATCAAGATAAAGAGGATTTAAAAACAGTTGGAGGAGCAATTCATTAATATAAAAAAACAGGATTGATGGGAGAGTCCGTCAATCCTGTTTTTGTTTCTAATAGCTATAATAAAAACTATTTCCTGCAAAGGATGGTTCACTAGTAATCGTAATTCCTAAATCACGATAAATTTCTTCATCAGCTTTTTGTAAAAATAACCGTACTATGTGCTTGTAAATTTCTTAAAAAGACTAATTGATTTTTGCAGCTTCTGCAGATGGATTTGTAACAGCAGACATACTTAAAGCAATAAGTACTTCCTTTACTATCGAGGAGCGACGTTGTTGATGGAACACATCTTGACTTAATTTTTGTAATGGATTCAAGAATAACAGGAGGTAATAGATGTAAATCTTTTTGAATACCTAGCTAATTCTTTAATCGCATTTAATAAGCAAGCTGCTCCTGCTGTCATTGTTTCGCTTTTGTTTTACCAGTAATCATTTTACCATTTGGTAATTCAATGGCTACGACTTCGCTATTGGATTCTTTAGATTTACTCAAAGCTGTTTTCGACAACTGGACGATCTTGAGGGGTTAATCCCATTTCATCCATAATGTATTTTTCCTCGTTGAGCAGTTTCTAAAGTACCAATTCCACGTTTGTAATCGCATTGTGAGTGATAGTATCTACGAATTATTTCTTGTTTTGAGGCTTCTTGTACGACTGCATCATCTGTAATGGCAAATCCAACACGGTTAACTCCCATATCTGTTGGTGAGTAATAAGGAATTTCTTGGTCTTTGTAAATTTTTCTTAAAATTCTTCTTAAAAGTGGGGAATGCTTCAATATCACGATTGTAGTTAACAGTCGTAATACCGTATTTTTTTCCAAATGATATGGATCAATCATATTGACATCCTCTAAATCAGCTGTTGCAGCTTCATAGGCAATGTTAACAGGATGGTTTAATGGTAAATTCCATACAGGGAATGTTTCAAATTTTGCATAGCCTGCTGAACGACCTCTTTGAGTTTCATGATATAGTTGACTTAAACATGTTGCTAATTTTCCGCTATTAGCACCAGGTGCAGTTACAACGACTAATGGACGAGTAGTTTCAATATATGCATTGGCTCCGTATCCAGCATCACTGACTATTGTATCTACATCCATTGGATAGCCTTCTGTGTGGCCGTGAGTATAAACAGTCATTCCTCTACGTTCTAACATATTTTTGAATTGAGTTGCAGCTGGTTGACCAGTGTATCTTGTAATCAGTACGCTATTAATTTTTAAATCCCAGTGGTGCAAATCATCAATCATTCTTAAAGACATCACGGTCATAAGTGATACCTAAATCTCCACGCACCTTATTTTTGTTCGATATCCCCAGCATAAACACAAATAATAATTTCTGCTTGGTTTCTTAGTCGATAGAGTAGTTTTTACTTTTCCATCTGGATCAAATCCAGGTAATACTCTCATTGCGTGAAAATCCCCAATGAGTTTACCACCAAATTCTAAATAGAGTTTGTCATAACTATTCACTCGCTCTAAAATATATTGACTTTGTTCTTCCAGGTATTTTTTTCGCTATCAAATCCTAATTGCATTTTTAACGCCCCCTGTTTCACTATTTTCAAGTCCAAAGTATAGCACTCTCTTATAAAAAGGAAGGAAAAAAATTTTTGCTTGTTCATCATTTATTTTGTGATATACTAAAATTGTTATATTAAGGAGGATGTAAAATGAAAAAATTAGAGGTTTAGTGGTATTAAGTACCGCTGCAACATTGTTTGCTCTTGGTTTAGAACAAAAAGCAGAAGCTCGTGTGTATTTCCATAACTGTAAGGAAGCTTGGGCTGCTGGATATGGAAATATAGCGGTTGGTGAAGAAGGATATTCTAAACATTTAGATAGAGATCATGATGGTGTAGCATGTGAAATTAGTCGTTCTAAAGGTGCATATCGTTCTCATACAGCGGATGGAACACCATTAAATAAACAACAAGCAGCTTCTTCGTCTGAGGCTGATACAAATGATTCTGAAGAAACAACATTATCAGGATGGCAACAAAATGGTGGAAATTGGTCTTATTATGAAGATAATAGTGCAGTAACTGACTGGAAAAAATTAACGGTACATGGTATTATTTTGACGGAAATGGTGTTATGACTACTAATTGGCAAAAAAAGTGAGCGGAGCTTGGTACTATATGGATAATAGCGGAGCAATGCAAACAGATTGGAAGAAAATTAGTAACGCATGGTACTACTTCAATGTAGATGGTGTGATGCAAGAAAAACCGTTGGGTGGGAGATTATTATTTAGGTTCATCTGGCGCAATGTTAGTGAATACTACAACACCAGATGGTTATCGTGTAGATGCATCTGGAAAAATGGATTCAAGATAAATAATAGACATAGACTTTCTAAGGTAGTAAGGATGAGAGATTCATGAACATACTACAGTAGAAAGTCTTTTTAATATTCTAATTTTGCATTTCTACAAAGGAGGTGCTACACTACTCAAAAGAGTACAAGTATCAGAAAGGAGCTTTTTATGGGAAATTTAATTACTTATGTACAACAATACGAAGCTCAAACATTTCAAGAAAAATTAGTAACGGATATTGATATTTTAGTTTTAACAGAAATTGCCTATTTACCATTTGATGAAATTGTGTCTTCATCTTTTGAGGAAAAAGCTGCAATTTCACTGAACCAGTTAGGAAAAGAATTTGAAACAATCAAAAGAAAAAGAACACAAAAAAATAATCCTTTTATGATTACGAAAGAAAGAATTCAATTACTAGATGTTGTGTCTAAAAAGTCCCGTTTCAAAGATGTGAAAGTATTCGGATTTATGAATGATATTGATGATGAATTAACAAAACAATTTGCTGCAGTTTGTTATCAATGGGAAGAAGAAAGTCGATGGATTATTTTTAGAGGGACGGATGAAAGTTTAACAGGTTGGAAAGAAGACTTTATGATGACATATTCTGACTTGATTCCTGCACAAATAGATGCGATAGAGTATTTAAGAAAAACAAGCAGAGTTATTCTCAGGAAGTTTAAATATATCTGGACATTCTAAAGGTGGAAATCTTTCCTTATATGCAAGTGCCATGCAAGAAGAAGATATTCAACATCGAATACAGCAAATTTATTGTTGGGATGCTCCAGGGGTTCATCGTTCGATATTAAATACAGAAGGATATCAAAGAGTTGTTTCAAAAGCAAAAAGATACATTCCTCAAGATTCGATAGTAGGTTTAATGTTAGAATCACAAGTTCCGTTCCATATTATTGAAAGTCAGGGAAGTGGGATTTCTCAGCATAGTGCTTTAATGTGGAATATTGAAGATGATCATTTTGTTGAATTAACTGAATTAACGAGAAATAGCCAATTAACGGATCAAACTTTTAAACAATGGACAGAAGTAGTTTCAGATGAAGATTTAAAAACTCTTTTTGATACATTTTTGAATTAATTTTTGAAATGGGTGTAGAGACGGTTAATGATGTCTATTATAATTTTAGAATGTATATGCGACAGTTCTTCGAAAAAAGCCTATCAAATGGATACTGAAAAACGAGAAATCTTACTAAGAGTTGGTCGATTATTATTCCAAATTCGATATGAAATATGGAAAGATACGTTGTCCATTTCAGTAGAACTTCCAACTTTAACATTGCCGAGTGTAGAAGAATTAGTCAGAAAGCTGGACAGGGAGAACATCGAATCTCGTTGCTTATCAGTCTACAGAAGAAAAACGAAGAAATTCGACACTATTATCAAGAACGACAAAAACAAAAAGAAATTTGAAATGAAACAAGCCAAGCATCCCAAGTAGGTGCTTGAGCTTATTTATATTGTTATTGTTCAACTTTTTAAAACTTAAGGCTACACCCATTCCGCCACCAACACATAGAGAGGCAATTCCAGTTTGTAATTGATGTTGTTGTAAAGCATTTATTAATGTCACCACAATACGAGCACCTGAAGCCCCAATTGGATGTCCTAATGCGATAGCACCGCCGTGAACATTGACTTTTTCAGGATTAATGTTTAAGTCTTTGATGACTGCTAAACTTTGAGCAGCAAAGGCTTCGTTTAATTCAAATAAATCAACTTTATCTAATGGGATATGAGTTCTTTGAATTAATTTTTCAATAGCAGGAACTGGTCCTATTCCCATAATAGAAGGGTCAACTCCTGCTTCAGCATATCCTGTTAAAGTAGCTAAAATTGGTAAATTTAGAGTGTTTGCTACTTCTCGTGTTGTTAAAAATTAAAGCAGCAGCTCCATCGTTAATTCCTGAAGAATTTCCTGCCGTTACGACTCCATCTGTTTTTAAAGGCAGGTCTTAATGAACTTAGAGATTCTACAGTTGTTTCTGGACGAATAAATTCATCCTTATCAATCACTACGACTTGTTTTGTTTTTGTTAGGAATTTCAATAGGTGTAATTTCTTTCTCAAAAGCACCACTTTGTTGTGCTTGGTAAGCTTTTTGTTGAGATTGAACTGCAAATTCATCTAACTGTTGACGAGTAAATCCGTATTTTTCAACTAGATTTTCAGCAGTAATTCCCATTGCTTCGTTAGAAAAGGCATCTGTTAAGCCATCGTGGAATAAAGCATCAATCATGGTGCAATTTCCATTTTTAGTAGCAAATCGATTTGGAAGTAGATGTGGTGCTAAAGACATATTTTCCATTCCGCCGGCTAATACGATTTTTGCATCACCTAAGCGAATAGCATGAGCTGCTAATAAAATGGATTTTAATCCAGAACCACAAACTTCGTTTACGGTTAAAGCTGTACTAGTATGTAATAATCCTGAATTGAGTGCCACTTGACGGGCAGGGGTTTTGACCGAGTCCTGCTTGTAATACTTGCCCAAAAATGACTGTGTCGATTAAAGTTGGATCTATATTTCCTTTTTGAATGGCTGATTTTTGCAGCTGCTGTACCTAATTTAACAGCACTGATAGAAGCGAATTGTCCTCCAAATTTTTCCAATAGCTGTTCTAGTAGCGCTAATAATAACAATATCGTTTGAATTCATATCATTCTCCTTAAAATTTCATTTACCTTCCTATTGTAATCGAAAAGTTGACAGAAACCTATTAAAATACTACATAAAAAAAGTTAAAGATTTTTTTAAAAATTATAGCATTTAACAGGGATAATCGTTGTAGCTTTCGCCATTTTTTTGCTACTATGGTACGTGCAGACTATTAGGATAGATACTTATTACATTAAGGGAGTTAGAAATGAATATCGGAATTGATAAAATTGGATTTTTATACACCACCATTTGCATTATCCATGGAGGATTTAGCAGTAGAACGTGGTGTAGAACCAGCAAAAATACACAGTAGGAATTGGACAAAGCACTATGGCAGTAGCCCCAGTGACTCAAGATATTGTTACAATGGGCGCAAATGCAGCAATTGAAATTTTAGATGAAGCAGATAAAGAAGCGATTGATATGATTCTTGTAGGAACAGAAACAGGAATTGACCAATCAAAATCTGCAGCAGTCTATATTCAGAAAATTTATTAGGATTATCGAATCGAGTTCGTAGTGTGGAATTAAAACATGCGTGCTATGGAGCAACAGCAGCATTGCAATTAGCAAAAGGGCATATCGCTTTGAATCCAGAATCAAAAGTATTAGTCATTGCAAGTGATATTGCAAAATACGGCTTGAAGAGTGGTGGAGAACCAACTCAAGGCAGCAGGGGCAGTGGCAATGATTGTTTCAGCTGAACCTCGTTTACTTCGTTTTAGAAGATGAAAGCTAGCTTATTTACAGATGATGTAATGGATTTTTGGCGTCCAAATTATGAAGCCTATCCAATGGTAGATGGAAAATTCTCGAAATGAACAATATATGCGTTTCTTTGCAGAAGTTTGGACGGATTATACAACACAAACTGGAGCTACTTTTTGCAGATTTAGAAGCAATTTGCTTCCACTTTACCTATATACGAAGATGGGATTAAAAGCTTTTAAACCATTTTTAGAAGCATTGCCAGAAGAAGAACAAGAACGATTAACAACTCGTTATCAAGAAAGTACAGCTTATAATCGTCATGTTGGAAATATTTATACAGGGTCATTATTTTTTTAAGTTTTATTTCTTTTAATTGAAACAAGTTCTGTATTAGTTGCAGGAGACCGTATTGGATTCTTTAGTTATGGATCAGGAGCAGTTGGAGAATTCTTTTGTTGGAGAATTAGTAGAAGGCTTTGAAAAAAACAATTACGAGTAGAAGCTCACCAACAATTATTAGAGAATCGTAAACAAGTAACTGTTGCAGAATACGAAAGCATTATTTAGTCAAATGGTAGATGAAAGTGGTGAACAAACTTTCCAATTGGAAGATACAAGTCTATTTATTCTCTCAGGAGTTCACCAACATCAAAGACAATATAAAAAAACAATAAATTTGTACGCGAAAAGACTTGGTTTCTATCCAGTCTTTTTCTTTTTTTACAGTCTAGATTATGGTAGACTAAGATTATATGAAAAATGTAATAAAGAGATTTTTGCATGAAAGATAAGGAGGTTGAAAGTATGGCAAAAAATTTTAATCATTAATACAGGGTGGAACCATCGCAATGAGTGAAGACCATTCTACTGGGAAAGTATCTCCTAATGGAGAAAATCCTATTATTATCGAGTGCACATTTATTTCATTTAATCGGAGATATTCATACAGAAGATTTATTTAATTTACCTTCTCCTCATATGCAAGAATCTCATATGATGCAATTAAGACAAAAGGATTTTGACAGCTGTAGATGAGGGTTATACTGGTGTTGTTGTCACTCATGGGAACAGATACGTTGGAAGAAACAGCGTATTTTTCTAGAATTAACTACTAATTTATCCATTCCAATTGTAGTGACTGGAGCAATGAGATCAAGTAATGAAATTGGGTCTGACGGTCTAGCGAATTTACGGAGTTCCTTAATTGTAGCAGCTTCTCCAGAATCGAAGGATAAAGGAGTTGTAGTTGTCATGAATGATGAAGTTCATACAGCTACTTATGTGACAAAAACTCATACTACCAAATGTCGCTACTTTCCAAACGCCAACTTTTGGACCTCTTGGATTAGTTTCTAAAAGTGAAGTCATTTATTTCAACGTTTATTAAAAACAAGAATACTATCCCATTGAACAAGTTCAAACAGGGAGTATACTTATTAAAAAGCTTATGCGGGAATGGATGGACTATTACTCGATGCGCTTTGCGAGCATCATGCAAAAGGTGTCGTAATTGAAGCGCTCGGGAGCAGGAAATTTACCACCAGCAACATTACCAGCCTTACAAAGATGTTTAGAAGCAGGAATCCCCATTGTATTAGTCTCAAGAGCCTTTCAATGGTGTCACGTATGATGTGTATGACTATTTAGGTGGAGGGAAGCAATTAAGACAGTCTGGTGTCATTTTTACAACAGGATTAAGTGGGACAAAAAAAGCTCGTCTGAAACTAAGTGTTTTATTAAGTTCAGGGAAAACATTAGAAGAAATTGAAAAAAAGCATTTGCATGCTAGAAAGAAGGATTAGAAAATGGCAACAAAAAAATCGGAAGACGTGTTCGTGAATATGAAGGGAAACCAATTATTTATGGATATCCATATGAAGATTTAGTCGCATGGTTTGAAGAAACATGGAGAAAAAAATTCAGAGCAGGACAATTATGGGACTGGTTATATCGTAAACGTGTGACAAGTTTTGAAGAAATGACAAACTTATCAAAAGATTTAATCGTAAAATTAAATGAAACTTTTACATTCCCAGTATTAAATGAAAAAAATTAAACAACAATCAACAGATGGTACTCGTAAGTTCTTATTTGAATTAGCAGATGGATTATTAATTGAAACAGTATTAATGCCACAAGAGTATGGTTTATCGATTTGTGTCACAACACAAGTAGGATGTAATATTGGTTGTACTTTCTGTGCCAGTGGTATTATTGCAAAACAACGTGACTTAGTCGCTGGAGAAATTGTAGCGCAAAGTCATGCATGTTCAGCGTACATTAGATGAAGTAGCTCCTGGAGATCGTGTGAGCCACATCGTAGTAATGGGGAATTGGAGAACCATTTGACAACTATGATAATGTGATTAAGTTCTTAAAAGTAGTCAAATTCAGATGCAGGTTTAGCGATTGGGTGCACGTCATATTACAGTATCTACAAGTGGACTTGCTCCTAAAATTTTAGATTTTGCTAAAGAAGGGTTACAAGTTAACTTAGCGTTATCTCTACATGCTCCAGATAATGATACTCGTTCTAAAATTATGCGTATTAACCGTAAATACCCTATTGAAGTGGTGATGGAAGCCATTAATGAATATATTCGCACAACAAATCGTCGTGTGACGTTTGAATATATTATGTTGGATCATGTCAATGATTCTGTTGAACAAGCGCAACAATTGGCGGATTTATTAGCAGACAAAGAAACGTTTATCGTATGTAAACTTGATTCCGTATAATAAAGTTCGTGAGCATGATCAATATGAACGTAGTAGTAAGGATCGTGTAGTGGCTTTCTATGATGTATTGAAGAAAAAAATCATATTAACTGTGTGGTTCGTAAAGAATTTCGGTCATGATATTGAAGCGGCGTGTGGTCAATTACGTTCAAGCCAAAATGAAACGTGACCGTGATAGAAAAACGTAAGACGGAAGAAGATAAATAAAACTCAGTATAGACTTCCCTGTTATAGTAGCAAAAGGACGGCAGCAAACCTGCGGTTTCATGCCTAAAATTCGAGCCTAAGGTCTCGAAGTTTTTCCCTGTAATATCAGCCAACCGTGGCTGATATTACTAATGCTACTATGGGAAGTCTTTCGTTTTTGAATGGTAGTAATGAGAGTGCGTTAAGAATTAACTTTCCTTGAATAGTAACAAGAGGATGTAAAAAAACTTTGATAATGCAAGTTTTATGGATACTATTACTACTATGGGAAGTCTTTCGTTTATATGATGCGAAAAAATCAGTAAAATAAATTCATTTACCCTCCTCTTTTAAGTAGAGATGAGGGTACTATGTTTTTAAGTACAAAAATAAACGTTTTTAGCAAATAAACCATTTTCAAAGTTGTAACATTTCAATTTTACACGAACAAAAGTTAAAGAGAAATTATAAGGTAATGTTACAAAAAGATGACAAATGTAACAAAAAAACATATGTTCGTATTGTTTTTCTGTAATCTAACTATCATAAAAAGTCAATTTATTTAAAAGAGCCTTAACAAATCGCGTGAAATCAACATTTTGCGTCATGTTACAGTAGTTACATCAAAATAAAACCGCATTTGGAAATTTTTAGCGGTAGATTCTCGAAACCGGAAATGTTTTTAGTAGAGAGTCGGAAAGGATATTTATGAAATTTACATTAAAGAAGACAGTGTTGGCAACAATCGCAGTAGCTTTTCTAGGAATTTCAGGAATGACAACTTCAACAGCTAAGGCTGATGAATGGGTAGCACGTACTACACAGGAAGTAAAAGATGAAATTATTCATAATGAAGAAGGAGTACTAGAATATACAGTTAAGTATGGAGATACATTATCTGTTATTGCTGAAGCAATGGATGTATCATTAGATGCTTTAATTCGTGTTAAACGACATTCAAAACGCTAATTTGATTTATGCAGGAACAATGATTAAGTTTTCTGAAGATAAACAAGAAGTAGTCGTGAAAAACGGAAGAAGAAGAGCATACTTATAAAGTAGACGAGAATACAGAAGTTGTAGAAGTGAAAGTAGTAGAGCCAACTCCGCAAACAGCTACTTCACAAGAAGTACAAACGACTACAACAGCTCCAGCAGCAACAGAAGGTTACACATTAACAGTTGAAGCAACAGCGTATTCATATGCAGAGCCAGGATTATCAAATTACACAGCAGATGGGACAAACTTAGTGAATGACCCAATGGTCATTGCAGTAGATCCTCGAGTAATTCCTTTAGGAACTATGGTTGAAATTCCAGGATACGGTGTATTCCGTGCAGCTGATACTGGTGGAGCAATTGTTGGAAATAAAATTGATGTTCACTTCCCAACAGTAGCGCAAACTTATAATTTTGGTCGTCGTACAATTACGATTCGTATTTTAAAATAAGCATTTTAAAAAGATTGGATGTAAAATCCAGTCTTTTTCTTTCGATATTATTCATAAACTAGTTGGATTATATGAAAGATTTTTAGAAAAAAATATTGTCTTTTTCAAATGCTAGGCAATAAGTTGAAAAATATGGTATATTGTGAGAAATGCAATATTTAGTAGTATGACAGGAGTGGAAAGAATGAAAAACTATGATGGGGATGTTAGCTGTAGCATCAACTTTAGTGTTAGCAGCGTGTTCAAATAATCAATCAGCTGTAGCGACTTCAAAAAGCAGGTAATGTTACCCAGGAGGAATTTTTATAAAGCTTTAAAAAGCAACATCTGGAGAACAAACATTACAACGTTTAGTGTTGCAAAAGTTTTAGAAAATAATGCAAACTGATAAAAAGCTTTTAGAAGAGGAAGCTAAAAAGAAGTTGCAAACCAAGTGACACAATATGGTGGAGAAGATGCTTTAAAAAGCTGTCTTAGCACGTAATGGCTTCACTTCAGTAGATGGATATCGTGATACAGTATACTTAAATAAATTAATTACTGCTGCAGTTAAAAAGCTAATAAATTTAGTGATGAAGAAATTCAAAAATACTATGATTCTTGGGAACCAAAAAGCAACAGCGCAACATATTTTTAATAGGAGTTGCTCAAAATGCTTCTGATGAAGAAAAAAGCAGAAGCGAAGAAAAAAAGCTGAAGATATCATTAAACAATTAAAAAGATGGTGCTGATTTTGATACATTAGCAAAAGAAAATTCAACAGATAAAAGTACGGCAGAAAAATGGTGGGAAAAGTTGGACCATTTCAAACGAACTGACATGGTAAAAGAATTTGCAGATGCAGCTTACGGTCTAAAAAGTAGGGATCAATCACAGAAGAACCAGTATTAACACAATATGGATACCATGTGATTAAATTAGTAGACAAACCTGAAAAAGGCTCATTAAATGATGTACGTTCTACATTAGAAGATGAATTATTAGCTAGAAAAAAATTAAAAGATACAGCTACAATTCATTCAGTAGTTTCTTCATTAGTGAAAGAAGCAGATGTAAAAATTACAGATGATACATTGAAAAATGCTTTAAAAGATTTTTCAGATAATACACCGACTGTAACAGAACAATCTCAAACTACACAAGGAAATATAGAATTTGATAGGAGTAGGGAAAAATCAAAAGAAGTATTTGATTTTTCCTACTCTTTTTATACTAATTCATCTTGACAATAACTGGAAAAAAATTGTAAAATTGAAAAATAATTTAATAATTGTTTTCACGTTATCATTTTTGAAAAGTTATGAAACTAAGCAAGTGGAAAGGAAGGATACCATGAGACATTCATGGAAATTAGTAGTCAGTGTATTAGCCATTGGATTTATGGGCTGTGCTAGGGCGTACAGAAACTTTTAACCAAGCTGATATGGTCAATGTTTCGAAAAATGGTGAATCAGCTGTGACATCTAAAAGTTGAAGAAACAACGACAACAGTTTCTAGCAACTAAAGAAGGAAGCACTACTACCGAACTCAATGCATTAGCAAAAGAAGCGATTAAAGAGATTGAAACGAAGAAACAAGTCTTACTGGATAAACATTATACGATATTAGTCCAAGCTCAGACGAAAGATTCGATTGATATTCATATTCGTCATCAAGAACAAAAGTGGATCAAGTAGTTTTGGATATTTCCGATATACACAATCAACGAAAGTTTTAGAAGAGATGGACTCAAGTAACCGGAGATTATAAAGCCAGTAAAAATAATTTTATGAGGGAAGTGTTGTTATGACAAAAACAGTAGATTTAGATTGGAAAAATTTAGGATTTAGTTATATTAAAAACAGACTATCGTTATATTAGTTATTATAAAGATGGTCAGTGGGATAACGGCGCTTTAGTAGAAGATAATGTACTTCATATTAGTGAAGCGTCAACAGCAATCCATTATGGGCAACAAGCTTTTTGAAGGGTTAAAAAGCTTATCGTTGTAAAGATGGTAGCATCAACTTGTCCGTCCTGACCAAAATGCGGCACGTTTTGCACGTTCTTGTACTCGTTTATTAATGCCAGAATTTCCTCAAGAACGTTTTTGTTGAAGCGATTAAGAAGTTGTTCGTGCAAATGCACATTGGATTCCCACCATATGGTACAGGAGGAAGTTTATATATTCGTCCACTAATGATTGGGGTAGGCGATACTATTGGAGTAAGCCCAGCGCCAGAATATATTTTCACTGTCTTCGTAATGCCAGTAGGAGCTTATTTCAAGGGTGGTTTAACACCAACTAGCTTTGTAGTGAGTGAATATGACCGTGCTGCTCCTGTAGGGACAGGGTGCTGCTAAAGTTGGAGGAAACTATGCTGCTAGCTTATTACCTGGTAAAGAAGCTAAAAAAACGTCAATTTAGTGACTGTATTTATTTAGATCCATTGACTCATACTAAAAATTGAAGAAGTAGGAGCTGCGAATTTCTTTGGAATTACGAAAGATAATCAATTTCATCACTCCATACTCTCCATCAATTTTACCAAGTATTACAAAATACTCATTATTATGGTTAGCAGAACATCGTTTAGGAATGGTTGTGAAAAGAAGCTGATGTATTCATTGATAAATTTAGATGAATTTACAGAAGCTGGAGCATGTGGTACAGCAGCGGTTATTTCGCCAATTGCTGGAATCCAAAATGGAGATGATTTCCATGTATTCTATTCAGAAACAGAAGTAGGACCAGTTACTCGTCGTTTATATGACGAATTAGTAGGAATTCAATATGGAGATGTTGAAGCTCCAGAAGGTTGGATTCAAAAAGTATAATTTAAAATTTGTTAGAAACTAAAAAAATCCTGTCAGTAATGTTACTGACAGGATTTTTGGTTTTGAATGATTATCTTGCAAAGCCGACAGCTTTTTCCATTTTACGAAGAGTTTTAGAAGCAACAGCGTTTGCTTTTTAGCCCCTTCATCTAAAAATTTCATCTAATTGTTTAGAGTTTAATAATTCATAGTAACGTTCTTGGATTGGTTCCATCACCGCTACAATCGCTTCTGCTAAATCAGTTTTGAATGCTCCATATCCTGAATCTTTATAAGTTTCAACTAAATCTTCAATGCTACGGTTTGAAAAATACGCTAAAAGATTGTTAAAAAGGTTCGAAATACCTGGTTTTTCAGTTGGGTTGTATTCAATAACACCACTTGAATCTGTTACAGCGCTCTTGATTTTTTTACGAATCGTTGCTGGTTCATCTAACATACTAATGTATTCTTTAATATTCGCATCTGATTTACTCATCGTAGGTGTTTGTAAACTCATCACACGTGCTCCAGCTTTTGGAATAAATGGTTCAGGCATTTTTAATAACTCGTTACCATTTCCGTAGCGGCTGTTAAAAACGAGTGACGAAGTCACGTGTTAATTCCATATGTTGTTTTTGGTCTTCTCCAACAGGAACAACTTCAGCATTGTATAAAACAATGTCTGCTACCATTAGAGGTGGATAAGTTAATAAACCTGCTGATACAGATTGTTGTTTTTGAGATTTATCTTTATATTGTGTCATACGTTCTAATTCGCCGACACCTACATTACATTGTACAATCCATGCGGCTTGAGCATGTGCTGGAACTTCAGATTGAACGAAAAATCGTAGATTTTTCAGGGATCTAATCCAATTGCTAAGTATAACGCTGCAAGTGAACGAGTTTGTTCTTTTAATTTTTAGGGATCTTGTGGAACTGTAATCGCATGTTGGTTTACGATACAGTATGTGCAATCATATTCGTCTTGTAAGGCAACGAAGTTTTTCATCGCACCAATGTAGTTTCCAATTGTTGGAATAGCTGAAGGTTGTACTCCAGAGAAAATTTTCTTTTTAGTCATTTGTATTCTCCTTTAAAATTCAATGAATTAGTCTTATTATACCGTATTTTTTTGGAAAATTTACACAAAAATATGTTTTTCTAAGGTGATAAATAAGATAAGGAAATGTAGTTATCCTTGAAGAAAAATCTGTTATCATATGCTTAGTGTTAGAATCGTTTAAAATATAAGGAGATATTCAAAAATGCCGCAAAAATCTTTTTAAAGAATTGGAAAAAATTTGAGCAAGTAGAAGCAATTGTTCTGGGAGGTCACGAGCTGGAGAAAATTATGATAAAGATTCTGATTATGATGTCTATGTCTATTTGACAGCACCTATAAATGAAAAAGGTTAGAAAAGAAATCCTTTAGTAAGTATTGTTCCTATATGGAAATTGGGAATCAATTTTGGGAATTAGAGGATGATTGTGTTTTTAAAAATGGGATAGAGATTGAACTGATTTATCGTTCATTAGATAGTTTTGATAAAGAGTTAGAAAACGTGATTCTTAATCATCAAGCTCAAAAATTCTTATACAACATGTATGTGGTATAATGTAATGCACAGTAAAAATTCTCTACGATAAAGAAGGGAAATATGCTCAGTTAAAGAGTAAATATCATTTACCTTATCCATCAGCGTTAAAAAGAAATATTATCAGTAAACAACTATTATTACTAGAACAAGGGATACCAGCTTTTTCTAAACAAATTCAAAAAGCTATCAAACGTCAAGATCTATTAAGTATGAATCATCGAAGTAGTGAATTTTTGCATCTTATTTTGATTTATTGTTTGCACTTAACGAACAACTTCACCCTGGGTGAAAAAACGTATGTTACAGTATGCTAAAGAACGGTGTTCCCATTTACCAAAAAGATTTTTGAAGAGAATATTCAAGCTTATTTTCAAGCTCTGTACAGCTCTGATAAGGAAGAGCAAGCGGTAAAAGTATTGTCTACTCTATTAGTTCATCTTAGAGCATTAGTAGAAGAGTGTGATTAGAAAATGAAGGAATCAAAAGATAGGTTGTTTTGATAAGGTTTATAGAATTAGTGGTGAAAAATTTTCTGAAAAATGGTTGCAAATAAGTTAAGAAAAGAGCATCTTGTCGGAATAATACTGAAAATGTGAAAAAGGATATTGCTTTGACAAAAATTAAAAAGATTAAACCTTGAAATAATCAGGTTTTAATGAATTAGTTTTAGGAGTCGTAAAAATAATTTGTGAAAAAAATTAAATTTTTACGAAAAATGTATAGATTTTTATTCTAAAAATAATATATAATATAAAAACGTGATGAGCCCATCTAAACTAGCTCATCGAGAAGGAGCGATTTATGGTTACATTATACACATCACCAAGTTGTACTTCATGCCGTAAAGCACGTGCATGGTTAGGAAGAACACACTATCGCATATACTGAAAGAAATATTTTCTCAGAACCATTAACAATTGACGAAATTAAAAATATTTTACGCATGACAGAAGATGGAACAGAAGAAATTATTTCAACACGTTCAAAGGCATTCCAAGAACTAAATTTAGATTTAGATGAAGTTCCTTTGAATCAATTATTTGTTTTAATTCAAGAAAACCCAGGCTTATTACGTCGTCCAATTATGTTGGATGAAAAGAGATTCCAAGTAGGATATAACGAAGATGAGATTCGTCGTTTCTTACCTCGTGAAGTAAGAGCTTTTGAATTAGATCAAGCACAAAGATTAGTAAACTTTTAAGAACAAAGGCACTGTAGAAATTTCTACAGTGTTTTTATTTGCTTAGAAACTGACCTCGTAACATCAGAAATTTTTCTTAAACCATTCGTTTTTATCCATAATTTTTAAATAATTTCAAAACTTTCTCTTTTTACTTGATGTACAAGAGGAGTATGATGTAGAATACAAAAAGGAAAAAGGAGATGAGTATATGTTTTTAACAAAAGACATGACTGATGAGTTCCGTCAAAAATTTCAATCTGACGGACAAAAGAAAAGTTGCACAACATGCAACTGTGAAAAATGGGATTCACGCTTCTAGCCAAAATGTAGAAGCAATGGTGAAAAAAACCCACCTGTTTATTCCATTGATTTGGAACATGGAAAGGTGGCAAACCAAAAACAATCTGGGAGATGTTGGATGTTTGCTGCACTAAACACGTTCCGTCATAAAATCTTTAATGAGTTTAAGCTAGAGGAATTTGAACTTTCTCAAAGCTATACTTTTTCTGGGATAAATATGAGAAGGCGAATTTCTTCCATGAGAATATTTTTTAAAAACGGCTCATGAAGCTATTACAAGTCGTAATGTTGCCTTCTTACTTCAAACACCACAACAAGATGGTGGACAATGGGATATGATTGTTTTCCATCTTTAATAAGTATAGTGTCGTACCTAAAGGCAGTAATGCCAGAAAGTTTTAGTAGTTCAGCTTCTGGAGAGTTGAATAAATACTTAAACAAAAACTTCGTGAAGATGCGAAGATTTTAAGAGATTTAGTAGCAGGGGAGCTACTGAAGAAAAATCTTGGAAGTTCGTAAACAATTGATGAAGGAAGTCTATGATTTTACTAGCCATCAGTTTAGGAACTCCACCAGAAGTGTTTGATTTTTCTTATCGTGATAAAGATAAAGAATATCATCACTATGAAAATTTAACACCACAAACATTTTATAAACAGTTTGTTGGATTAGATTTAGATCAATATATATCAATTATTAATGCACCAACAGCAGACAAACCATACAATCGCTCTTATACTGTTGAAATGTTAGGAAACGTTGTTGGAGGAACTCCTGTCAAATACTTAAATGTAGAAATGGATACGTTCAAGAAACTTGCATTCAACAATTAGAACAAGGAGAATCGATTTGGTTTGGTTGTGATGTGGGAATCAATTCTCAGGTCGTGATACTGGATTAATGGCAATGGATCATTTTTGATTTGAAAAGGTTTATTGGGGTTAGATTTTAAACTTTCTAAAGCGGATCGCTTTAGAATATGGAGAAAGTTTAATGACACATGCCATGGTATTAACTGGTGTCGATTTAGTAAATGGAAAACCAACTCGTTGGAAAGTAGAAAAATAGTTGGGGAGAAAAATCTGGAGTCAATGGATTCTGGATGATGTCGGATGAATGGATGGATGAATTTACGTATCAAATCGTGGTTCGTAAAGGAGTTCTTAACAGCTGAGCAGTTAGCAGCATTTGATTCTAGAACCAATCGTATTATCACCATGGGATCCGATGGGTTCGTTAGCCTAAGTATGAGGGCGGAAAAATCTTTTTGAATTGTAGCGGAGGACGCAAGCAGCCTCGCTTATGCGAGTCTCATTGCTAAAAATTTGAGCCTGGGTCTCACTTTTCCTGCACTCAGAATCCAGTGTGGATTCTAGTGCTTGCGCTACTATAAAAAGATTTTTCCTTTTTGTGTGTGAGGATGAGAGTGCGTATAAAAATACGACTTATCTGAAGTAGCAAATGGACGCCAGCAGCTTCGCGATGCGAATCTCATGGCTAAAAATCGAGCCTAAGGTCTCGATTTTTCCAAATGGTAGAAGCTAGTAAAGTAGCTTCTACCATTTTTGCTACTGCGAAAGTCTTATCTCTTGGAACGTTAATTTATTAGAGAACGTTTAAGAGTTGGTGGAAATGACTTTTTAATATAGTAGCGGAGGACGCCAGCAAACCTTCGGTTTCATGGCTAAAAATCGAGCCTAAGGTCTTGATTTTTCCTGCACTAGAACCCAGTGTGGATTCTAGTGCTAAGGCTACTATAAAAAGTCATTTTCTTTTTATTTCAAAAATCCTAATAAAAATTTAACCATTTAGGTACAAAGAGTTTTTTAGGCAGAATATGGTATGATAAGTGCGTTATGGAAGGGAGAGAAGATTGTGGAAGTGACAAATATGTTTCAAACGGCGTTAGAAAACCAATGGCAGAAATTACCAACGTATCGTTTGTTAGTCATAGGAGAATCTAATGTTGGAAAAACAACGTTAATTCAATCCTTATTTGATTTAAAAGAAAAACGAAAGTATTCCACAATTCCAAGTAGAAGAGTATTCACTATTTGAGGAACTTCCAACTGTATTGGATTATGATGCATGTATTTATTGCCTAAATGGTTCTAGTGATGAATTCTCTGTTAAGACTAGAGAAACATTGTTGCAAATGGCTCATCAACTTCCGACGATTATTGCCTTAACGCAATCGATTGGAACTAAAAGCTGAACAATTTCAAAGTCAATTAGTTGATTTATCTCTTCCGGTCAAAGGAATTATTAATGTTATGGCAGAACCTTATCCCATTTATGAATCAGTACATCTTCCTTCATTTGGATTAGAGGAATTATTTCGATTTATTACTAGAATGTGCGACTCAGACAAAGGTAGAAACGCTTGTAAGTTTGCAAAAATCGATTGTAAGAAAAACTTCAGATAGCTAAACAGATAGTGGAACAGAAAAATCGATGAGATCTTCCAAGCATCAGTAGATATTCGTCGCTTTTTAAACAAATTATTGAAGTTTTAGGTACTGCGTATGCTTATTTCGGAAATCAAATAGAAGCGAATCGTATGTTGGAAGTGGTGGAAAATCTTCATCAAAGAAAAATTTCAATCGTATCAAGAATTATGTTTTGTCCATCAACAATCGTATTATTTAGTAATGATGATCAGTGCTTGTTGTTATAGTGGGGTTGAAATGATGGCATTATTATTAAAAAGAAAAACTCCTTTACGATTCAGGAAAGTAGTATGTTATTAGAAACAAAGATTGCAAGTCGGATGAAACAAGGAAAAACAAAAATGCTGAAGTTCAAGCCTTTATTATCAAAAATGAATTAGAAACAGAAGAAATGACGGTTCAAAAACCAGTCGTTCATGTTCAAGTGAAGAAGAAAAATATACTACAACAATTTAAAAAGCAATCTCGCCAATGGATGCACAACTCATTAGATGCCTTTAGTAAATGGGCAAGAAAATAAAGAGTGCAAAATAATTCTAAAAATAAGAAATGGTTAGGATTTTTAGAAAGTAGGATACAATATAGAGGATAGGACCGAATTTGAATAGGAGGAAGAAAGATGTTTTAAAGATGTGAATGAACAAATTTTAAAATTAATTGATAGTCGCTTAACAACAGAAGAAATTGCGACTTTATTAGCCATTGAACCAACAGAAGTTCAAAGAAGAATTCAAGAATTAGAAGACCAAAAAGTGATTTGTGGGTATCATACATTAATTAACTGGGAAAAACAGATGATGTGAATGTATCTGCAATTATCGAATTAAAAAGTAAACCCACAACGAGGAATGGGATTTGATCGTATTGCAGAAAATTTATCACTTCCCTGAAGTAGAAGATTTATATTTAATGTCTGGTGGATATGATTTCATGGTGAAATTAAAAAGCACCAATGAGGAGATATTGCTGCGTTTGTATCTAGTCGTTTATCTGTTATTGATGAAGTTCAATCTACGACAACTCATGTTGTATTAAAACAATATAAAGACCATGGCACAATGTTTGTTGGTAAGAGTGGAGATAAACGGATGGTGGTTACTCCATGATTGAATCATTATTAAGTCACAAAGTAACAGGAATTAAACCTTCGGGCATTCGTCGTTTTTGATATTGCTAATGAATTAGAGGATGTCATCAGTTTAGGGGTAGGAGAACCAGATTTTGATACTCCTTGGCATGTAAGAGAAGAAGGAATTTATTCACTTCAAAAAGGAAGAACTTTTTACACAGCCAATGCAGGTTTGAAAGAATTACGTCAAGAAATTTGTCGTTATATCGAGCGTAAACAAGGTGTTACTTATAATCCAATGACAGAGGCTCTTGTAACGATTGGAGGAAGTGAAGCCATTGACTTAGCCATGCGTGCTTTTATTAAATCCAGGAGATGAAGTAATTTTTCTGTGAACCTTGTTATGTGTCATATTTACCATGTATTGTGTTATCAAATGGAGTACCTGTAAGAATTCCTCTAAAAGAGGAAAAATCAATTTCGCTTAACACCGGAAGAATTAGAAGCAGCGATTACGCCAAAAACAAAAGCAATCATCCTTTCTTTCCCAAATAATCCGACAGGAGCGGTGATGAGTCGTGAAGACTTAGAAGCGATTGCCAAAGTAATTTTGAAACATAATGTTGTCGTGATTTCAGACGAAATTTATTCTGAATTAACGTATACAGGAAATCGTCATGTCAGTATTGTGGAAATTGAAGGAATGAAAGAAAGAACGGTTTTTAATCAATGGGTTCTCAAAAGCCTTTGCGATGACAGGATGGAGAATGGGGTATGCTCTAGCTCCCGAAGTGTTGATGAAACAAATGATTAAAAATTCATCAATTCACCATTATGGCAGCACCCACAACAAGCCAATATGCAGGAATTGATGCATTGAAAAATTGTGATGATGATGTCATTGAAATGAGAGATAGTTATAATCAACGTAGACGCTACTTATTGAAGAAAATGGAAGAATTAGGGATTCCATGTTTTGAACCATTTGGAGCTTTTTATATTTTTCCCGAATATTTCTCAATTTGGCATGACTTCTGAAGAATTTGCGACAAAACTAGTGCAAGAAGAGCGAGTAGCCGTTGTTCCAGGATCAGCCTTTGGTGAAAGTGGAGAAGGATTTGTTCGTATTTCTTATGCCTACTCATTAGATAGTTTGAAAAAGCCATTGAACGTTTAGAAAGTTTTATTCATAAATTAAGAAATGGCGAAATTTTCTGAAAATAAAAACTCCCTGTCATCATGAAGTGACAGGGAGTTTTTGATTGTAAACATTATTCTTGATTGAAAATACCTGTTGATAGGTAACGTTCACCAGTATCTGGTAGAAGAGCTACAACAGTTTTTCCTTTGCCAAGTCTTTTAGCAACACGTAATGCAGCAGCAACTGCAGCACCTGATGAAATTCTGTTAGAATTCCTTCGGTAGCAGCTAATTTTTAGCTGTTTTCAATGGCTAATTCACTTGTAATTAATTCAAAATCATCGATGACTTTTTATCGATAATACTTGGTAAGAATCCAGCGGAAATTCCTTGGATACGGTGTTTTCCTTTTTGTCCTTTTTGAGATAAATGGAGCTTCTTCAGGGTTCTACACCAATAATTTGAACAGCAGCATCTTTTCAAGGCACGACCAACACCTGTAATAGTACCACCTGTTCCGATTCCGGCAACAAATGCATCAGGTGTTTCGCCATCAAAAGCTTGAATAATTTCTTGACCCGTTGTTTGATAATGAATACTTGGATTAGCTGGGTTATCAAATTGTTTTGCCCAGAAGTAACCAGGTTGTTGTGATAATTCCTCTGCTTTTTGAACGGCAGCTCGAAAACCTTCAGCAGCAGGTGTTGATAGTACTTCTGTACCATGGGCTGCCATTAATTGACGACGTTCGATAGACATTGAGTCTGGCATAATTGTAATAACTTTGTAGCCTTTAGCTGCTCCAACTAGGGATAAGCCGACACCAGTATTTCCAGAAGTTGCTTCGATAATCGTATCTCCTGGTTTTAGCTGACCTTCTCTTTCAGCAGTTTCAATAATATTCAGTAGCGATACGGTCTTTTACAGAACCACCAGCGTTAAAAGCTTCCACTTTCACGTAAATATCTGCACTATCTGCATCTGTTAAACGATTTAGTTTAACAAGGGTGTATGCATCGATTAATTCAGTAATATGGTTTACTCTTTTTGACATAAGAATACCTCCAAAATATTTAATTGGGCAACTTTGAAGGGCTGCTTAAGGGTATTTTAGACCTATTTTCCTATAGATGCAAGAAAAAACAAAAATATGAAAGAAGTTAAATATATGAAAAAGTTTGTAAAAACAATGAAAAATTGAAAAATTTCATGAATGAGGGAGTGTTTCCGGATTTAGTGTAGCGTTTATAGAAGAAGGAAAAAGTAACAAAATTTTTGGAGGAACGCTTACGAATCATGAGCATTCTAAACTAATTAAAGATGGATTATTTTTATGATTTAGCTTCCGTCACAAAAAGCATTTGTAACAAGTACTTTTATTAGTCCAAATGATTGAAAAAGGGAAATTCATTTAGATGAATCTATTATTAGATGGTTTCCAAATGCAGATAAAAGAGTTACACTTCGCCATTTAATCACGCATACTTCAGGTTTATGGGGATATATTGAAAAATCGTAATGAATTAGAATCGGAGGAGTTAATTGAAGCTTTATCAACATTACCAGTGACGGAAACGTTTCACCATACTGTAAAATATACGGATACAGGATTTGTGCTAGCAGGTATTATTTTGGAAAAAGAATTTGAAAACGATAGCGGATTTATTTGACGAAAGAATTGCTCGCCCATTAAAACTAATAGCTTCATATGGTCCACTTCCAAGTGAGAAGTGTGTTCCAACGGCTTTTTGAAGAAAGACAGGGGTAGATTGTTACAAGGAGAAGTACATGATCCTAAAGCAAGTATTTTACAAAGAAGATGTGGAAGTGCGGGACTATTTGCAACGCTGGATGATTGTATTACGTTAGTGCAAAATATATTTACAAGATGGAACATTAGAAGACTTTGAATATTGTAGTGCAGAGATGATGCAAAAGTTTATTGAAGGACTGGACACCTACAAGAAAAAAGCAGGGAGGTCTCTTGGATGGGATATGGAGCAAGTGGGCGAACAAATTTGGTTAAGACATACTGGATTTACAGGGACAACGGTATTAATGAATCTAACAACAAAAGCAAGCGATGATATTGTTAACGAATCGTATCCATCAATATGAAGATACGCCGTCTTATAATCGATTACGAGAAGAATTGATTGGGATTTACGAACAGGAAGCGGTGCATAAATAGACTTCTTGGTATGGTAGCAAAAGAACGGCAGCAGCTTCGCAAAAGCGAATCTCATGCCTAAAAAATTGAGCCTGTGGTCTCAATTTTTCCAGTGATAAAAATCTGGATAATGCAGCTTTTTATCACTCGTGCTACTATAAGAAGTCTTTTTGTGGTTTAGTGGGAGTTTATGAGAGTGGATTAGTAAAAATGATATAAGCTTATTTTGCCTCTAAAAATATGATTCTTTTAATAATTGAGAAAGACAGGTGTAATTTTAGTTTTAAAAGTAATTGCAGATACTATCAAAGTAAAAGGTTATGGAAAAAACAAATTTGTAGAATTTATCAATAAAAAGTAGTTATTTCAACAGTTACAGTTGGTGCTTTTATTGGTATTAGTTTTTGAATGGTATTCATATAACCAGCATCAAATAGAACAACAAGCAAAAGTTGTACAATTAGAAGAAGATAGTAAATCTGACAAAGAACAAGTTGATGAAACTTTCAAACAAGAGAAACTGGATACAATTGTCAATTTTCTTACAGATATTACAGAAAAATTCCAAAAACAAATGTATGTTTTGAAGAAAGAAGAATAAAAAGCTTCAGATAAGGCAAAAGGAGAAAACAGAGAGAAGAATTAGTTTTATCTCAATCTTCTAGCAGTTCTGCTGTTTATTCTTCTGGTAATTCTAATTACGCTCCAGAACAATCATATACTTCAAATAATAGTCAAACTTATTCAGGCTCAACTGGCGGAGATACTAGTAGTTATAAAGCACCAGTTGCTGAACAACCTGCTGCAAGTGGAGGTTCTAGTGTATTGGGCACAGGTGTAAAAAGATATCTACGTATCAAACGAACTCGAAGACCATGGACATTATATTATGACAGCAATACAAGAAATGTATACGATCAAAGTGGTCATTATGTTGGTAACACTGGTGGAGGTATTGTAGATTTCATTCCTCACCGTTAATGTTATGGAGTTGTGTAGTTCAGTATAGTTCTAAAAATAATGAGATATAATTTAAAAAGGAGTGTGTCTTGCTTTTATTATTCTATTTAGTGAGAGTATTTGTTTTATAACCATTAGTAAAAATAAAGAAAAAGTGTACATTGGTGAAGAAATAACACTTAAGAAACAAAAGAAGTGGAAATACCAATTCCATAAATAGCACCTAGAAGTTATCTAGGTGTTTTTTGTCTAATAATAATATTTTTTTAAAAGTAGAATTTGAATAATTTTTTAATATTTTTCAAAAGTAAAAAAATCACTTTGTGATACTTTTATCTATTGGTTATATTGGTTTTAAAATGAAATAATTTGAATAATTAAAATTCAATATAAATCATAAAGTTCATAGTATTTACAAAGAAAAATAATAATTTTCTACAATGAAATAGCTTGCAAGAGGAAACGGAGTAGAAAATAAGAAATCCTAACATATTGTGAATTATGAAACTATATAAACTTATAGTATAATAAGTCGTATTCATAATATAAAAAATAACAGTAAAGGAGAATACGATGAAGAAGACCAGAAAATATGTGGAATAAAGTCCAAAAGATTTTTCAATCCGAAAATTTTTCATTCGGAGTAACATCAGCATTAGTTGGAACATTCTTTCTAGCAAATGCTTCAATGGTTCAAGCTTCATCAATTGAAAAAAAGAAGCTGGAATTCAAAAATCAGTTAGAAATAAATAAGGTAGCCGAAGATTCTTTAAAAGAAAAATAAGGTTGAAGTAGAAAAAACTGTTAGATCATTTTATCTGAAGTGATTAATGAGTTAACAGATATTTTAGTAACTGTAAATAAGGATAAAGTTTCAAAAAGTAGTTTATTACAATTTGAAACAACTTTATCACAACAAAAATCAGTTCTACAAAATGAATCAGCAACTCAAGAAGAAGTTGATAGCGTTGAGAGAAGTCTAAAAAATAGTCTCTCAATTATAAAAATCAATGCCAAAATTATCAACTTTAAGTGACGAGAAAGAGAAGAGAAATACTGTTCCTCAAAAAGAAACAGTAGAAACTCCTTCATCAAAAGTACAAGAAGAAGTATCTTCTCCAAAAACACAAGAAGAAAAGAATGTATCATTAAAACAAATTCAAAAAGATCTTCAAAACTATCTAACAGCTATTGAAGAAAAGAAAATAAAAGAAACAAAAGTAGAAGAAGCCAAATCTATTTTAGCTAATATAACAACACAATTAGAAAATCCTACACTAAGCTCAGAAGAGTTAACAGTACTGTTAAAACAAGCTAGTCAAGTAAGAAATTCTATTGTAAAGTGAAGTGTTAAGAGAAAAATTCAGGCGCTCGTGATTCACGTAATGGTCTAAATATGGGCGAAGGGGTACACTTAAGAGCAAATGGTGAAATCAATTCTGGGGCTCTAGCGAATATTAAATATTTTGCTTCTGTTGACCCTAGAGATAATAACAGCAACAACACAAGAAATAATGATCCTGAGTATACTAGAAATCATACAGATATCAAAGCCTACTATATGCAAGATAGTGAAGGGAAAATGGATTGTTTATGATGTTTTCTTCAATAACAATGGAAGAAAAGATAACTGATAATTCTTATCAAAGAACACTATTATTTCCAAGCGCCATTTAACATTATGGATCTAAATTCGAATGGAACTTATAAATCTAACACAATAAAAGATCTAAAATTTACACGTTATCGTAATACCGGAGGTAGCAGACTTTTCAGATGGTTTCCAAGGATTTGAACGATATGGAAATACAGCTGTAATTTCAAAAGCCATGGGAGCAACAATACCGTATTTTTGATGCTGATAGAGATACGTTTTATGATCCATACTCAGGGGTATATCGTGAAAAATCAAAGATGGTCGGTGTTTAAAAATAATCAAAATGATCCAACATTAAATGAACTTCCTAAAAATAAAAATAATGGTTATCCAGGACTATCGTATTATCTAGGGGTAGATGTTAGAAGAGGAAGTACTGATTATGCAATGCATGCATGTTAAGATTAAACTAAAAGATAATGTGACTACTGAAGAAGCAGCTCGATATGGTCGTGTTTACGCAGCAACAGTTGCGAAAGCACCTACAGCTAATCGTTCTTTTTATGTATGGGGGCAGCAGGAACTCGTTTAACAACAAAAACTGATGCACAATTATCTCCTATCAAGGTAGCACACATAACAAAAACAGTGGGAGATACACTTCCAAATCCAGATAATCCAGTAGCTGCTAAATATATTACTCCTAAAAATGGTGGAGAATTTCCTGGTGGAATGAGCTGGAGTTGG